>Ga0247611_10000605_pt1 | contig 71852 bp, 85 predicted proteins | sample 177DNAGHGhighgp2_FD_192422 | JGI IMG/M metagenome (GOLD analysis project Ga0247611, IMG submission 192422) | Sheep rumen microbial communities from Palmerston North, Manawatu-Wanganui, New Zealand - 1770 DNA GHGhigh gp2 | ecosystem: Host-associated > Mammals > Digestive system > Stomach > Rumen...
GGCCGGAGCAAATGGAATTGCAGAAAAGTTTCAAATTGAAGGCGCGAGCGTTCTTGTTTTAAAAGGCCAATATGAAGATTTAACAACTGCTATTTATAATAAACGAAAAGCTTCTATTGACGCGGCAAAACAAGATTTAGATATTTCTAAGGCTGAATAGGGTCAATATATTGAGAATGAAATCAATAATAGTGATTATAAAACTTATAGAGAAACAGAAAATACTAAATATGCTTGGCAGACTATTGATGGTAGAATTGTAAATGATGAAGTTTTTGATTCAGTAGAAGAAGCTAATAAAAGATTACAAGATTTATATGCTAGAAGATTAGAAATATATAATAAATTTGGTACTGTTACTGCTGCTGAATAGGGAAAATTAGAACAAGAATTAACTGAAATAGATAATTTAATAACTGAATTTTCTCAAGCAACTATTGGTGCTTATGGAGATACCGCAGAAAGTTATTTATTTAATTTTTCAGATCAAATATATGGTGTTGATGAATTTAATGAATAGGCTAAAGAAGCTGCTCAAAAAGTTATTGATATTTGGGAAGAAGCTAATAAAGAAATTGAAATAGGTATTTCTGACGTTGAGGGTTCCAGAGGTAATCTTCAAATTTGGTCTGAAGGTGGAGCAGATAATTTCTTAGATACTTATAAAGCTATTGAAGAGTTTAAAACTCAATATGTTGCTACTTTTGAAAATGCTACAGATGCTATTAATACTGGACTTTATAAAAGTATTGATGAATGGCTTAAAAAGAATCAAGAAATGTTTGAGCAATATCAAGCCATTATAGATCAATATGATGATTTAGAATTAACTCCTGATTTAGATAGAACTGAATAGTTATATATAGCAAAACTTCCAGAAGGTGAAATTACCAATCTTCAAGAATATGAAGGATTGCTTAAAGAATTATATGGAGTATTAGAAAAAGCTGGTGTTGCTGAAGCTGATTATGATAAAGTTCTTCAAGCCAGATTTTCTAATTATAATCAATATATAGATTTAGCAACTAAACTTAAAGCGGTTGATGAAATAATAAATGAAAAAAATTTATCTGATGCTGAAAAAGAGTGGCGTCAATAGGCTAAAGAATATATTGAAAAAAATAGAGCTGAAGATTTAGAATTCTTTGCTTTTATAGATTTTGATGAAGTAAAAAGTGAAAAAGAATTAAATAAAGTTTTAGATCATTTAAAAGCACAAAGTGAAAATGAAGATAATATAATAAAAATTCAAGATTAGATTACCGCTCTTGATGAAAATAAATTTAAAAATAATATGAGTCATAAAGAGCTTCTTGCTTTCAAAGAGGAATCTGGAATTGATTGGGACGGAGAAGCTGAAGCGGCAGGATTAGTTTGGTCTAAATTCTTATAGGCTAATGATAAATAGCGTAAAGAAATGCTAGATCAATATTACGTTTATCTTGAAGGAAAAGAAAAAGAATATTATACTGAAAAGGCTCAATTAGCTAGTGAAGATACTAAAAAAGCTCGAGATGAATGGATTGCAGCAAGAGAAGCTCGTTTTGAAAAAGAAAAAAGAGGTCCAGAGACCGAAAGTACAAGAGATTTATTAAAATATGAGAAAGAATTAGAAGCACTTGCTAAAGCAGAAAATGAAGCTAAGATAAAATATGATCAAGCTGCAAAAGAATCAAAAGAAGCTTGGACAGAAGCTGGTATTTTAAACGCTGAAACTAAAGATGAACTTGCTTTACTTCAACAAGAATTAGCAACAACTGTATTAAAAGCTGGTGATTCTTTAACAAAAGCTCAAGTTGATGCTCTTAAAGCTATGGGGGTTAATGTAGATAATTTTGCAGTAACTCTTAAAGATGGTTCGGCAGTAGTTCTTGATAAAGCTGAAGAACTTGGTAATGAAACAGGTCTTGCTTATTTTAGAGGATTAAAAGAAAAGGGCGAAGAAATAAATCTTTCTGAAGTTCTTAGTATAGATGTAGCAAATGGTCTGTTAGGAGAAGGACTTGTTAGTGAAGATGAGTATAAACAAATCATTCAAATTCTTGATGCTACTGGATAGTTAAAATTGACTTTTGAAGATTTGGCTCATGAAGATTTATTATCATAGGCTCTTGGTGCTGATAAATTAGAAGAATATAAAAAGAAAATGGATACGGCAGAAGCTTCAACAAGTTAGCTTATAGCACAAATAAGAGTTGGAATGGTTCCTGCCGATCAACTATTATCAACATTAGATCAAATTCTTAATGATGAAGATACAACAGTTATACAGAAAGTAAGACTTCTAACAGAAGAATTACAAAAAGGCGAAATTACAGCAAAAGATTTTCTTGATAGAACAAAAGATCTCTTTACTACTCAAGAACAATTAGGTTATATTTTAAGTAGTGGAACTCCTACAGATGCTAAAAGTGCCGAAGGTCAATTTTCTGGCCTTTTGGAATTATTTAATTCTGGTGATTTAACAATATCTCAAAGTAAAGCTGCCATGGACGGCATGACAGAAGCTATAAAAGTATTAAATGAAGAAAGTGCTTTAACTTCTGTTCAAATGAATCAATTTTATGATTCAGCTTTGAAAGTTGCCCAAATGGATGATTAGGATTTTACTCTTAATCAAAATATAGCGCAACTTCAAGATATGCTTGCCGCAGGCGCTATTGATATGGACAGATACCGCGAAGGTGTTCAGCAACTTGTTGAATCATATGGCGAGTGGGGTATGACTGCTGAAGAAGTCTATGGTAGATTAGTTGATATTGAAGTAAAACTTCATCAACAAAACGGCACATTAGAAGATAATGCTGGGAATTTAGGTCGTCAGTGTGCTTCAATGGAAAATTATCAAACTTTAATGAAGTCTCTTATAAATAACCAGGCTTCTGAAGAAGTACAAATTAAAGCATCTAATGCCGCATTAGGTAAACTAGGTAGCCAATATGATAGTTGCAAGGATGCTTTAAAGAAACTTACTGTTGCTATGGAAAGTCATAATGAAGAACTCAAAAAGGCAGCAGAAAGTGAATTAAAACTTAGTATCCGGGCCGAAGAAGCTGCTTCTACATATAATCTTGAAGCTAAACAAATTAAAACTCTTGCTAAATCATATCAAGAATTAGCTAAACAAGGTGGGTCTGCTTATCAAGCAGCTGCTGATAATGAGGAAATTGCTGTTGATTTAGCTACAAGATATATTAACTTAAATAAAGGTGTAAAAAATCTTCAAGAAAATTGGGAAGATTATGAAGAAACACTTAATGAATTAGTAGCTTCTAAAGATAGCGTCGAAGCTATGAATAGTGTCTTCTTTGATCATCAAGATGCTTTAAATGGCATCCAAACTGCTATGGCTCAGGTATTAAATATTTCTGATCCAACTTCTATTAGTTTCCAATTCTTAGCAGATAACGCTGATTTAGTTCGTCAAGCTATGGAAGGTGATAGTGCGGCGGTAGCAGAACTTCAAGCTAGAATGGCAGAAGATTTCATCATGAACTTAGAAATTAATGATGAAGATTTTTATAATACTTTAAATATGACTAAATCAGAATACTTGAACTGGATAAATACTCTTCCTCCTGGAGAATTAGATGCTGATGATTCTTTATTCCTTGAAAAATTAGCAAATTTAATGCTTCAAGCTGGTTATACAGTAGAACAAATTGAAGATTATTTTGCTGGTTGTGGTATTGATGTAGATTTTGAAGAATTATATGATGAATTAGATACTGTTACAAATAAAGCAGAAGAAACAGCTGTAAATTCAACAAATGTTATTGCTAATGCTTATAATGCTTTAAGTCAATTTTTACCAGAAAAAGTTCGAGAAATGACTGATAAAGTCGCACAAGCGATGGGGATTGATACTGAAATGACAAGTCAAACAGCGACTCAAGAAGATAATAGCACTTTTTATGGTGTTCAAGCTTCTACTTCTCCTGTTCCATACGAAGTTCAAATTCCTCGTTATCATTTTTCAGCTTCTTAGGATGGAATTAGTTATACAGCAGATGCACAAACACTAAAAATGAATTATTCTAATATTACTGCTACTCCAATTCCAGTACCAGTAAAAGAAACTCAATAGAAAACTGCTTCTGCTTTAAGAGTTAAAACTGCTAATAAAACTTATGGTGGTAATATTTCTCATATTAATTCAACTGGTGGCAATAAGAGAACATCTATTCCAAGTTCAAGTTCAAGTCCTCGTAGTAGCGCAAGAACTTCTACCCCAAGAGAATCAACACCAGCACATGTCAGTCCTCCAACAATAAAAGTTCATGATACTAAGTATAATGAACGTAAAACTATTGATGATTATCAGCAAGATAAGGCTAGAAAAGAAACTCCTAATAAAAAAGAGATTCCAGAAGAAGTCCATACTTCTAAAAAGAAATATTATAATGAGAGATATGAAAAAGATGCTACTTTTGAAGAAAAAGAATATGAAACAAAAGATACTTCATTATATAAACAATTTGATGATGAAATTGAGCGTTACCATGATGTAAGCAACGCTCTCGAAAATATTAGTCATAAATTAGATGAAATTGATCAACGTAAAAGTCGTGCATTTGGTAAAACTCATTTAGATGCTTTAAATGATGAAAAGAACGCTCTTCAAGAATAGTTGAAACTTCAAGAACAGTATATTGATGAAATGGGGCAACGTAGTGGTGAATTAAGACAAAGACTTGAACAAAAAGGATATACTTTTGATGAAAATGGTTCTATTTCTAATTATGTATCACAAACAGAGCAAAATGTTATAGATTATAATTTAGGAAAAGAAAAAGCTGTTGAATAGCGTAATAAAAATAAAGAAAATTGGAATAAAGCATATAGTGAAGCATATGAAGCTCGTAATTAGGCTTATAAAGAAATGACAGATAAATATAATGCTGCTATGCAAAAAGAAACTGAAAAATATAATACTTCAGTTGGAAAAGCAGATAATATTCGCAATGCCGCAGATAAAGCCGCAGTAACAAAATATAATAAAGGACTTGAACAATTAGCAATTAATCCTAAATTTAATGCTGATAGTGCCGCAAATAGCGAATATCTGGCAACAATGAAAAAAGCTGTTAATACTTATAATAAAGCTGTTACAGAAGCTGAAATGACAAGAGAAAATGCTTTAAGTCAGGCTGAATCCAATAGAATGAGAGATTTAACAGATGCTTATAATCGTTATATCGAAGGCGGCAATAAAGATGCTTATGATGATATAGTTAGTACTATTGAAAATGCTTATAGTAATGCAGTATCTCTTGCTGAAAATGTTTATTCTAATTCTATGGATAAAGCTGCAGACCAATTTGATAAAGTAAAAACAAAAGCTGATAATAAATTAAAAGAAGCTAATGAAGATAGTAAAGAAGCCTATGATTTAGCTATTGCAGAATTCGGTTCAACATTATCAAAAGAGTTGGCTGATAATAAAAGAATTCATACAGAAAGTATAGATGTAGCACAAGAAATTTTTGATGATAATACTCATCAAATAAAAGAAAATATGTAGGATACTCAAGATCTAATAGACACTCAATTAGAAACAGCAACTGATACAGCAGATAAAGAACTTGAACGAGCTGATAAAATAGTTGATATAGCTGAAGAAGGTGTTGAAAATACTTATGATTTAACTGAAAATATGAGACAGGAATATGAGTCTTTAGAAGATGAAATTCAAAATGCTATGTTAAGTGCTCAAGAACTTCGCAATAAAATTTATGATAATGCGCTTGAAGTTATTGATTATACTTTAAATTTGAAAGTTAGAATTTCTAATGAAGTTATGACAGCATTAGAGGCTTATCTTTCTGCTTTAGGAGATAAAGCTGATAAAGCAGCAGATCGTATTTCTAATTTAGCATCTCAAATGGGCCAATTTGCTTTTCAAGTAAATGAAACTCGTCAATCTATTGCTAATTTACTTAATTCTACTGGAAACATAGATAAATCCATAATTAATAGATTTATGAATACTAGTCAAGCTAGTGAAGATGATTTAGTAGCTTTATTTGCTGGAGATCAATTTACTGAAGATAAAATTGCTCAATTAGAATCTTATCGTGATGCATTAGTTTCTCTTATTAATGAACAACGCAATTTGAAAGAACAAATGTTTAATAATATAGAGAATGCGTTTAATGAATATCAAGATAGTTTAGATCTTCAAGCTACAAAGATAATTCATTTAACAAAACTTACAGAGACTTATAAAAATATTATAGGCATTATAGGTAAAAAAACTCTTGATGCTACTGGACAAGTTAGTGAATTATTAGCTCGTCAAGCATTTGAATCTCAACGTAGACAAACTGAAACTTATTCTTCTATTCTTAAAGATATTGATAGTAGTATTGCTGATATGAAATATAAGCAAAGTCAATATGATCTTGATAGTGAAATGTTTAAAGATTTTCAAGATCAAATAGATAAGATGGAAAATAAACGTAGATCGGCTCAAGAAAATTGGTTATCATCTTGGGAAGCTGAGATGCAATCAGCCGCTGATTATTATGCGAATGCAATTAATACTATTACAATGGTATTTGAGACAAGTATCGCTGGTATAATTGGTTCATTAGATCAGCTTCAATCTGAAATGGGTCGTCAAAAATAGATTGCTGATGTATATGTTGAAGATTATGAAAAGATTTATCAATTAAATAAACTTAATCATGATATAGAAGATGCAATTAATGATAGTGATCATGTAAAAAATAAGCAACAATTAAAGAAACTTCAAGATCAAATAAATCAAGCTAGTGCTGATGGTGTAAAATTATCTCAATATGATTTAGATGTATTGCGTAAGAAATTTGAACTTGAAATAGCCCGTAGTGAACTTGAAGAAGCTCGTAATGCTAAATCACAAGTTAGAATGATGCGTGATGCTGAGGGTAATTATGGTTATGTGTATACTGCTGATGCAAATGCCGTAGCTGATGCTGAGCAATCATATGAAGATAAATTACATGAATTACAAGTTTTAAATACTGAGTATATTAAGCAATTAGAAGATAACTATTTACAGTTACAACAAAATGTTCGTGATCAAATTGCTAATCTTGATATAACTCAATTTGCTACTGAGGAAGAATATCTTGCCGAAGTAGATAGAATTCAACAAGCGGCATTAGAATTACAAGATAGATATGGTCAGCAAATGAGTAATGCTATAAATAATAATCGTGATTTATATGAAAATGATTGGGCTACTTATAGCCGTATTACTGGATATAAGATTTCTCTTGATGAAGAATATCTTGATAAATTTACTGAAACTCAATATTCTATATTAACAGGTTTTAAAACTATGGAAGAAGCTAAAGAAGTATTTACTCAAAGTCTTGCGAATACTATTTCTTCTGCATTTGAAGCATATCGTCAAACGAAGACTATGTAGGAAACAGCTATGAAAGATGGTGAAACTACAATGGCTGGATTTGCTAAGAGTGCTGCAGATGCTGCTAATGAAGTAGGAAAATAGACACAAGCTTTAGCTAATTAGGCAGAAACTTTATCAAAAGAATATAGAGATGCTTTTAGTGAAATTGCAGAAGAAGCAGGAAATTTTGCTAATAATTATGTAAAAAATATTCAACCAATTATTGATGCTAATTTAAAATTATTGGATGTGATTTCTCAAATTATTGAAAGTCAAGCAGATATAGAAGGAATTAGAAGTACTGCAACAGAAAATAGTGGTAGTCAAGTTTCTGGTTCTACTTCATCGAATGCTACCTGGTCTGCTTTCCAATCAGAATCTGATGTTATTGGAACTATATCAGCTGGTTTTAAAGCATATGGTGAGTATTTACCATATGTTGCTGCTTTATTAAAGAGAGGAGAACCTGATACTAATTATGGTGGATGGGGAACTGTTGATGAAAGAAAAGCAAAAATAGAGAGTGTATTTGGAACAGGAGCAGCACAAGATATTGATAATTATTTAGCTAAATTTGGTTCAGATGTTGATAGTTATTATTTAGCAATGGTAAATAATGGAACTATTGATAAATATACTTATAAAACATTATAGAAATTAATAAGATTTGATACTGGCGGATATACAGGTGCTTGGGCTTCTAATTTAGGACGACTTGCTCTTTTACATGAAAAAGAATTAGTTTTAAATAAAGAAGATACAGCAAATATTTTATCTGCTGTTGATATGATTAGAAATATAGCACAAGTAATTGATTTAAATGCTCGCTCTACAAGTCAAGCGATGAGTTCAGCATTTAGTGCTGGATTAGTCCAAGAGACAAATAGAAACTTTGAACAAGATGTTCATATTACTGCCGAATTTCCGAATGCGACAGATCGTGATGAAATTATTGCCGCATTTGATAATCTTACTAACCTTGCTTATCAATTAGCAGGACAACAATGATTTAAAATGGGCTGAGATATTTATCTCAGCTCATTTTTTTTATTTGGGCGATATAGGATACTTGACCTTGTAGAAAAATTATGATATAATAGAACTGGAGAGAAAGGAGGCCGTATATGGCAAGTAGTCAAACAATAGCCGAAGCCGTTGAAAATTCGTTAAATGCTTATAATATAATTTCTAAAAAGCATCTCGAATCAGTAAATTATGATACAACAGTTAAAGCAAAAATTGTTGATATTAAAAATCGTGATTTAGGTGAATATAAAGTAAATGACGGCACAAGTATTTTTTATGCTTACTCCGAAAAAACAGACTATTATAATGGTTAGACAGTTTGGGTGACTATTCCAAATGGAGATTATTCACAACAAAAGTTTATCCAAGGTAAATATGTGGAAAATGAAAATTCAGAACCATTTACTTATGTTTCTCCATTAGATTCTTTTGTAGATATGACTTAGAATCTAATAGAACCAGGCATGGTAAACGAAACCGGCCTCATTGCGAATGGTGATATAGAAGAAATCATTCTTTGGTCTATTTTCGGACGAGAATTAATTGGATATGATAGATTAGCAATTTAGGCAGGATTTAAATCTTGGCTAAAATCTTTGAATATTTAGTCTGGTGATTATGGCTTACGATTAGATATTGTAAGTAATATGACTGGGACTTCACAAACAAGTAATAATCGTAAATTATATCAAGTATTATTAAATACTAATGATTTTTATGGCGATGTATATAATTTTGAAACTTTTTACAATCAAATAAAGGTTGTTGATATTTCTATGATAGAATGTATTGAGAGTATGTCTCTTGTATTTTATCAAGGAAAAAATTTTCAAGATTCAACAAATAATCTTATACTTTCTGGGATTTTTAGTAATATTTGGGTTCAAGAACCTTATGTTAGTTTAGGATTTGATGCTAGTAGATTTACACAAGACACAGTATTATTAACAACCAATGATAGTAAAACTTATGCTCCTTATTTAAGTGAACGGGCAAAAGCAGATTTTATAGCATCTTTAAATCCTTCTACTTATCCTGTTGGAAGTTAGCAATATATAGATATTGTAGATAAAGTTGAAAGTGGAGATTCTGATACTATTAGAATGATTCTTAATCGTTTGAATAGAAAGAATATGACGGCTCATTATATTCATATAAATGAAGATGGAAAACCAGATATATATGGGTCAGGAGATATTTTACCTGATGGAATTATTCTTCATTGGTATCAAAGTGTTTTACATAAAGATGTAAATGATAAATTAGCGGGTCCTTTTTGGGAAGAAAAGATTCCAGAAGCAGATAATCTATTTAAAATAAATAATTTTTATCCTAACATATCTCTTCCTAATGAAAAATTTAAAGTAATAGTTGAAAATCCTTCAAGAGAAGAAAAAGCAATTGAAGTATATAATAATAATTTATTTGAAAAAACTTATGAAGAAAATGGTGTTTAGAAAAAAATTATTGATTATAAATCTCGCCCAGATATAGATGAAACTTATTATGATTGGGCTATAGGGGGATTAGATGCTATTGAAAAAGCTAAATAGCAAGCAGTAGCTTCTTTAAGTGATAAAACTCAAATTAGAGAAGCAGAATAGGCTATTTATGATGAATATTTACAAGTTTTAGCAGCTGAAGGACTTTCTCCTGAACAAGCAGCTGCAGATGACATAAATATAGAATATCGTAAAAAACTTATGAATGTGAGAACTAATCTTAATTCTCATGTTAATGAATATACTAATTTATATAATGAAATTATTGGCACTCTTGAAGGAGCTATTTCTTATCAAAGTGAGATTCTTGAATTTACTAATGAAGAAGAAGTCCCTAATACTGTATCATTACAACTTGTTGATGGTCTTACTTTAACAGTAGATGATGATTATCATGGCCATTATCATATTTATAATGAACAAGGAGAAATTATTAGTAAAAGAGAAAGCCAAAAGAAAAGAGTAATAACGGCAAATTGGAAATAGTTAATTACTGGAGATCGTAAATTGGATAATATTGATAGTATTGAATGGTTAATTCCTACTACTAATACTATGATTCAATATCCAGAGAAAGGTGTAGAATATACTGATTATGAACCAGTAACTTTTGAAGATTAGATAGCTTTTGTATCTTATCCATATAATTTATATCGGAAAGTAATTGGTTCAGAAGAATATAGATTATATACTGATAGAGACCCCTCAGCATATAGTCAAACTTACTATAAGAGAACGACTACTTCTTATACGCCAGATACTTACGGAAATAATTACTTTTCAATTTAGCGTTCTGGGCAAAAGTTTGAAGAACAAGAACTTGGAAAAGAAGAACCAGCATCAAGTGGGCAAGTGTTTAGAATTAAAGAATTTTATAATGAAAATTTAGTAAATAATACTATTAAATGTATTATTCATAAAAATAATCTTACTTATGAGGCAGAATTAACTCTTACATTTGGTCCTACTGGAACTGCCGGAACTGATTATACTTTTTAGTTAGAATTTGCTGAAAAAATTCCTGCTTTAACTGTTGGAACTTCTAATTTAGTAGTTATTCCTCATTTATATAATTATGAAAATAAAGATGTAATTGAAGAACATTTAAATACATTGGAGTATGGTTGGTATTCTCCATTTGTAGAATCTGCTTCTAATTATAAAATACAAATAAATGATAATAATAAAATGAGAGTTATTCTTACTATATCTAATCAAAATAATATAGAAGCTTTACGATATTATATATTAGGAGCAAAAGTAAGAGTTTCTACTTTAAATAATAAGAATATTGATTTATATACTTATAAGCCTGTGCCGGTTAGGCAAAATGATAGTTATATAAGTATAGATGGAGCAGATAAAGTTTATTATAATTCAGGAGGAACAAATCCTTCTTATTATAAGGATCCATATAAGATTTATACTTATGATTTTGAGAATCAAAAAACTATTGAAATAAAAAATGTTAGTTGGGCAATAAGTTTAGGTGAAGAAATTGGAAGTCAAGAACCTGATCCTAATTTTTATCCTATATTGTCTGATAATTATGCTTTAATTCCACCGTCTATATATATAAAAGAAAATGGTCGTGAAATAGCGGTAGAATGTAGTCAAAATGGAAATATAATTTGGACTCAACCTTTATATATTTATCAAAATGAGTATTCATCTGCTCTTTTAAATTCTTGGGATGGAAGCTTGACTTTAGATGAAGAAAATGGTATAATATTATCAAGAACAGTTGGAGCTGGAAGTAAAGATGACAGAAATCGTTACCAAGGCGTTCTTATGGGAGATATAACTCAAGTTGATAATACTCCTATATATGGTTTATATGGTTATGATGGAGGCGTTCAAAGTTTTGGATTTAAAATTGATGGAACTGCTTTTATTGGTAAATCAGGAAAAGGTCAAATCAATTTTAATGGTAATTCTGGATAGATTTCAAGTTTATCAAGAAATGTATCTGCCGAAAAAGGTGAAGGTATGTTAATTGATCTTGATGATGGTTATATTGATATAAAAGGTTCTAATGTATTAAATATTAAAGAGATTGAAACTGGTGCTTTATATGATATATTACAAGTTTTAAATTTAGAAAAAAAGAAATATATTGATCTTATAGCAGAATATGAAAGAGAAAAAAGTAAAAAACATACTTGGAATGATATGGTTAGTATATAGAAAGATATAAATAATAGAATTGATGAATATGAAGATTTTTTAGAAGATATAAATAAAACTTTAGAAGTTTTTAATCAAGAAGATAAATATATAGGAGAAACAGATAAAATAAAATATTTACAAGATAATAACTTAACTTATCTTATAAATAATGATGATTATATTCCCGTTTATGAAGGAAATCGTAGTGGAGTTCGTATATCAACTACTAATCCTTATTTTACTATTACTTCTGATAACAGTAAAGAACTTATTCATATTGCTGATGATGAATATTTCTTATAGACAGATGATTATCAATCTGAATCTGATGAATTAATAGTAGAAGAAGATGAAGAAGGTAATACTACTGAACATTCAACTCTTGGCCGAGGATTAAAGATAAATCTTAAAGGTAAAAGAAAAGAAGGAGATCCTGATGGTTATATTGAAGGATATAATTTTAAATTAAAGGGCGTTAATAGCGATGAAACTGATAATCTTGTAGGTTCATTTTTTGAATTAAATAGTAGTGGAGAACCTTTTTTACAAGTTCATTATGTAAATAATGATAATAATAGTAATTTTGTTAAAGATTTAAAATTAAGAGGATATTTAGAAGCAGAAGAAAAACTTGTTAGAGATTTGATAAAAATTAGTAAAGATACTTTTATTTTACAAAGTCCTAATTATTATCCTCATACATTTGATACTTCATAGATTTCTGGATATAGAAAACATACAATTAATCCTTTTCAATCTGGAGAAGGATTTTTATTAGATTTACAAAATGGTAAATTAGAAGGACATAATTTTGATATAAGTGCTGTTAATTCTAAATATATTGTTAATGGTAATAATATTACATATGATTTAGAAGCAGGCTCTTATATTATGTTAAGTTCAAGTGGAGATCCTTATTTTAGAATTCATTATCAATATATAGAAAATCCAAATTCTGGATATACTGATTCTCAAGTTTGGAAATCAGTTGATGAACAAGGAGTTTATATAAATAAAAATGTTGATTTAATAAATATTTCGCATTCGGATTTTTCTATAATGTCAAGAGATTATTAGGCTCCAACAGGAAAAGCGATTGGCAGAGGTATTTATTTTGATTTAAGCGGTAATAAAGTTTTAGGTACAGATATAAGTAATAAATCAATAAAAGGTTCTACAATAGAGGCTTATAGTTTTATTCTTGATGCTTATCGGCCAGGTTTAATAAATAGAGATATTCGTTCAAGAATTAGAATAAATTCTTCTGCTACTGGAATGAGGAATGAATCTCCAGTATATGCTATTGTGCCGAATCAGGATTTTTTATTACGTAATAATAATTCTTTGTCAGAATATGAAATTCAGCATTAGATAGATGTTTATAGACAACAATATCCTAATGAATCATTAACAGATACGGCAAATCGTTTTACTTCTATTAACAATATTTCTCCAGTTAAGATAGTAACTGGAGTTGAGTATGATGATCCTTTTATTGTTGGTGGATTGTTTAGTGTAAGTTGGTCTGGTAAAGTAAATGCTGATTATCTTGTTGCGAAACAAGGTGGCAGAATTGGACCTTTTGTGCTATGTTCAAATGCATTATATAGTAATAATGGTATTTTATCTAATGGTCAACCATTTTATAATAGCAGTGGTTCAATAAATGAAGAACCTCAACCTTATGGAGTTTATTTAGGCTCTGATGGCATGAGTATTAGAGATAAATTTGTTATGTATAAAATGCCTATAAATAAAATTAAAAGTGATAAGACAAATTTAAACAATAATGATACTCATAAATTAAGAATTCCTCTAGGTTATAATATAAATACAAAAAAACAAGAATTTACTGATGTAAAAGATTTTGTAACTACTGGTTATTATACAAATAAAGAAATAGGAGAATATTTTCTTAATTGTAGTGGAACTTATGATTAGGTATTTAAAACTGTAAATGATAATATTTTTGCTTTAGGAAATTTAAGTTTTTATTTAAATGGTAATTCTGTATTAAATGGAGTTACTGCTATGAATGGAAATACTTATATTTTTGGTCATTTATAGGTTGGAGAATATTTATCAATTCTTGGAGAAGAAACTACAAATACTAATAATTCAGTAGTATTATATGCTAATACAAGTGTTTGGGGTATTTTTAGAACTACTGGAAAAACTTATATTGGTGATCAAGATACTAAATGGGCAAATAATGAAGATGTTTTAAGAGACGATAGTAGACAAATAATAGATAATGATCGCCTTGGAGCAATTATTTATAGAAATACTTATATTACAGGATTTTTAAAAGTTGCTGGAGGTATGGTTGTAGGTGATGCTACACCGACTAATGCTATAGAGTATGATAGTAAAAAACTTACAAGTGATTTTACTGCTTATGTAAAAAATGCTAAATTTTTTGGAGATTTAGAAGTTGCAGCAGGATTTGTTGCAGGTAGTTTAAGTACAGATAAACCTATTGGAGAAAATTTAGCGAGAGTTCCAAAATATACTCCTAATATTAATAATAATTCTATATCATTAAATTTAAGTTATGTAAATGGTTCGGGAATTTAGTCAAAATATATCTTTTTAGGTAGATCTCCTTAGAAGATTAATAATTTATCAAATTAGAGTGATTTAATTATTTATGCTAATACTACATAGTATGGTAATTTTATTGCTGGTATTAATGGATAGTCAGTAGAATTATATGCCAATGAAAATGGTGCTGGTTCTTATGGCTATATTAAATTAAATAAAAATGGTATTAGTATATTAACAGGAGAAAATTAGCCGTTTGAATTAAAAACAAATGGAGGAGATATTACGATAGATGGAACTAATTCTTCTTATGGAGGTAATATTTATTTAAAAGCCGGTACTGGAAAAAATAGAAAACTTTATATTACTGGCGGAGATAATGATTATATTAAATTTAATGAAGGAGCAATGTCTATTTCTGCAAGAGGCTCTATAGAATTAAAAGCTGGAGAAGCATCATTTTCTTTATCTAATAATATTATGACTCTATCAAATAATGTAGGAAAACTTGAATTTGAAGATTCTGCTTTAACATTATCTGGGGAGAATGGAGAACTTAAATTTAATTCAAGTGGATTTTCTTTAAAAGGTGGAAATGCTTCTTTAACCGGTAATTCAGATAATAATTTTACTTTAAGTGGAGATACTACTATTGAAGGTAATATTTATGCTCATAATCTTAAATTAGATAATAACGGGGTAGTAATGAATAGTAATGATTATACTCCAACTGCGACTTCTAATGGTTTAGGTTTTAGTAATGGTGGAAATAATTCTGCTGCTCCTACGTTGTGGCTTGGAGGATGGACTGTAGTTGGACAAAATTTACAATCTTCTTCTACATCACCTAAAATATGTTTTACTCCATCAGAAGCTGCTATTTTATTTGGAGGAGATACATTAGCATCTGCTACAAATTATATAGATGGTCTCGGCAATGGAACATAGGGAAGTGGCATTCGAGTAAAAGGAACTACTTGGATTGTAGGTAATTTTTATGTTACAAACAATAATGCTGAATAGACAGAACATTTTTTACTTGTTACTTCTGGAGGAATTACTATAAAACCGGATTTAACAGTAAGAGATAAAATATTGGTATAGAAGTCAGGTGTTTAGGCTAAAGTAGAATTAGATACGAGCGGAAATATTACAGGAACAGGAAGTTTAAATATAGGAAATAATTTAACAATAAATAATGATTATGGAATTACTTCTGCTGGAAAATTTTATGGAAAATCTCTTTATATAGATTCGAATATTTCATCAGAAATGAATACTAGTGCTTCAGTTTGGATTACTCCAACAGGAGCATCTTTTGGTTCTAGTAATTATACTTTTAAAATAAATGGTGAGTCATTAGGTAAATTAGCTTTTATGGATGATGTTAAAAAAAAAATATAGCTGAATAATTTAAAGTTTAAAATAAATTTAGAAGATAGTTATAAAATAACTTCATTAAATGATATTTATACTAATGATGATAATCTTACTGCAACTTCATATAATTTTTATTATACAACTGATTCTAATTGGAATGTTATAAAAGAAATTCCAAGAAAAAGTAGAAATGGTGATCCTATAACTCTATATGAAGAAGGTAGTGAAAGAACCGTTTATGAACTTGATGAATCTTATACTGGATAGTTAGCAGATGTTTCAAATGTTGGTGGTGGTTGTTATCAACAAGGCAGCTATTGTTGGGTATCATTATTTACTCAGAATAGTGATGGTACTTTTTCGCCTTATTCAGGAGATTTATATTATTAGGGTTCTTGGATTGATTTTAATAATTATTATACTATAAATCAATGGTATCATTCTTCAAAAAGAAGTATAACTGAACAAGGAGATAAGTATATTTATTCAGATCCTGAAAGTACAAAATTTTCAACATATAATCCACCTAAAATTACATCTATTGAAGTTGATACTGGAACAAGAATAACAAGAGAAAGTGAAGTTTTAACTTTAAGTTCAAGCACAGATAGTTCTAATATTGAATTAGTTCAATCAGATTTTACTAGTGGAGGAGCTATTATGCTTGTTTCTAAAGATAGTGTTGAAACTTATAATACTACTTAATTTTAATAAAGGAGAAAAAGGATTATGAAAGTAACAAAAACAATGAAAAATTCAGAAATTTATACAACAGCGGAAAATCTTCTTATGGCATTTCCGCAAGGTGAAGAAGGTAAATTTCCTGTAAAGGCACTTTTCCTTCTTAGAAAAAATATTAAAACATTTGTAGATTTGGCACAAGAAATTGAAAAAACTCGTACAGAAATTATTCAAAAATATGGTACTCCTAGTGAAGAAGATCCAGATAAATATGAGTTTAAAGATGAAAATATTGAGTTAGTAAATAAAGATTTAAATGAACTTGTTGATTGTGAACAAGAAGTTTCTTATTATACTTTCTCTCTTGATTCTCTTGGAGATGTTGAATTAACAAATGCTCAAATGGATGCCATTATAGATTTTATTGATTATGAAGGAGAGTAATAAATATGGCTAAATTGTATCCTCCCAATATTGAAGGGACAATTCCAGCCTTTTACACAGAAGGGGGGGCTACTATGTTAGTAGTCCCTTTTTCTATGAATAGAGCAGTAGGGAAAAGCGAAGTTTATGGATTTTCATTAAAACTTAAATATGTAGATGGAAGCATTATAGATACTTATTAGGTATTTAATAGTAATGTTATAATATCAAATTCTGATGCTTATAATATATCAGAAGGTTCTTTTTATGATCTTGAAAAATCTTTAGAAGTATCTTTTAATGTAGATTCATCTTTATTTAATATAGGCCAATATTATAAAATACAACTTGCTTATATTGATGAAAATAATCAAATTGGTTATTATTCAACAATTGGAGTAATAAAATATACTTGTAAACCAATAGTAGAAATTGCTGGTTTAACAGGAGAAATTAATGCTCATACTTATGAATATGTTGGTGTATATAGTCAATATCAAAAAGATCCTACTGAGAAAGTTTATTCAAGTCGTTTTTTACTTACTGATGCTAATGGTATAGTTATAAAAGATACGGGATATATGCTTCATAACACAACTGAAGATGAACTTCCTTATGAATCAAGAGAAGGGTTTAAATGGGCAAAAGATTTAAATCCAAATCTTGTATATTATATAACTTATCAAGTAAAAACAATGAATGGTTTGGAATGTTCTTCAAATAGATATAGAATATGTCAATTACGATTAGCAGGTAATTAGATTGATATAAAATTAAATGCAACTTTAGATTATGAGAATGGATATATAGGATTATCTTTTATATGCGATGAACCTATTATATCTGGAACTTTTTTAATAAGTAGAGCTTGTTCTAAAGACAATTATCAATGGAATGAATTAAAACGATTTGATGTTCAATCTTTAATTCCAAAAGAATGGAGTTTAAAAGATTGTACTATAGAACAAGGTTATACTTATCAATATTCATTACAACAATATAATGCTTATGATATATATAGTGAAAGAGTTCTCTCACAAGAAGTATTTGCAGATTTTGAACATGCATTTTTATATGACGGAATTCGACAATTTAAAATAAAATTTGATCCAAAAATTACTAATTTTAAAAATAATATTCTTGAAAATAAAATAGATACAATAGGAAATAAATATCCTTTTATTTTAAGAAATGGTAATATTAATTATAAAAGTTTTGATATTCAAGGTTTGATATCTCTTCATTCAGATTATGATGGATTGTTTATATCACGAGATAAATATAAATTAGATGATTTTGAATTTACAACAAATTTAACAAGTAATAATATAGCTTCTGAAAGATATTTTAAACGGCAAGTTCAAGATTGGTTAAATGATGGGAATCCTAAATTATTTAGATCTCCAACAGAAGGAAATTTTATAGTTCGTATTTTAAATGTAAATTTAACTCCCGAAGATAGATTGGGTAGAATGATACATATATTTAAAGCTACTGCTTATGAAATTGAAGAATTTTCTATTGAAAATCTTGAAAAATATAATATTATAGATTCTCGTGAAAATTTATCAACTCTTACAAGATTATCTACTGTAAATTTAATAGAATTTAGTAAATAGCATTCTAATATTAACAGATGGATATCAGTAAATAGTTCTCGTAAATGCTATAGTATTAAAATTCAAGATTGTATGCCGGGAACTATTTTTAAAATAGATGGTAATGAAATTATGATTGGAGCAACTGGTGCTTATATGGTTAAAAGTGAAAATGGATTTTCTTCAGTTGAAATTAAACCTTCTGATTTTTAGGATAATCCTTATTCATTTCCAATTTTAACTTATAGTTATCAAACAAAAGCAATAAGTGTATTTGGAGTTATTTCAGATATTAATATTATAGATGTGCCAATTTAGCAATGGATCGGAAAAAAAGAAAGATTAAATATTTTAGATAATATAAAAGATATAAGAACAACAATATCTTCTTTAGAATTAATCAGATTTAAAAAGAAAGATATTGGGCAAGTTTATGTAGATTGTTCTAAACCTCATTTATTTGATATAAATGTTCAATATAAATATTATATTGATGAAAATCTTACTGAAGAAATAAAACTTGATTCTTTATCAAAAATTAATTTATATCAAATAAGATGTAAACGTAGTGATTATCGTGATTATTATCAAGAAGGTTATTATATAGATAATCAAAATGAAATATTTGCACCTTTTACTAATTATATTTTAGATGGTAATACTAAATAGATTTATCCTATTACAGATGATTTATTTACAATTATTTTAAATAATGATTCTGAAATTGATTTAACTGAAATTGAAAAATTTGAAGTTCAAGATGTAAATGCTATATCATCAATTATAATTAATTTAGGAATAATTGCCGAAATAGGATATTCTAAACAAATTAGTTCATACTATTTTGAAGATGATAATAATGCGGCAAAAAGTTTAAAAAATATGTTACAAAGTTATGAAAATTCTATTGAAAAATTTAAAAATGCTTTTGTTTCTTCTTCTGCTATTGGAAAAATTGGTCGAATGACAGACTATGAAATAGATAATTATTCAGGAACATTAAATAATTTGGCAATAGAAATAAAAGAAAAATATAGTGCTATTTTATTAGTTCTTAATAGTGCTATTATAGAATATAAGGAGCATAATGGATTACAATGAAAAAGAACCCTTTATTAGATAAAGATTTTTTAAAGGCTCTTGATGATGAAAACCAAAGAGAAATATTTGTGAAAATTGCTTCTTTGACATTTGATGAAGATCCCATTGAATTCATTACTGGGCGTGCGACAGGTGGAAGTATTAATATAGATGGTAGTTCTTCTACTCGTCGCACTTGCTCCATTACTTTAACGGCAAAGGAGTTAAATATTCATGATTTTTATTGGGGACTTAATACTAAAATTAGAGTCTTTATAGGATTAGAAAATAATATAGATAAACAATATGATGATATCATATGGTTTAATCAAGGAATATATTTAATTACTGATTTTTCAACAAATCAAACAACAAATAATTATACTATATCTATTCAAGGTAGAGATAAAATGAGTCTTTTAAATGGAGATATAGGAGGAATTATTACTTCTTTAACTGCCGATTTTGGCAAGGTGGAAAATGTTGATGAAAAAGGTAATATTACTATTACATCTCTTCCTCTTAAAGAAATTATTACAGAAGTAGTTCATACTTGGGCTAGAGAATCTTATCAAAATATTATAATTGAAGATTTAGATGAAGTTGGTCTTGAACTAATGGAATATAGAGGTGAAGAACCTATGTATTTTTTAGTAAATGATAAAACTAATGAAGTATCAAATATGATATTATCATCTGAACTTTCTTTTCATAAATATTATTATAGTGCCGATGGTGGTAAAACTTATTCATCAGGTAATAATAAAATTAGCCTAGATAATGAGGCTTTTATATATGATACAAGAACTGAACTTTATGATGTTCAAACAACTCCTACTCATGTAAAAGATGATTAGGGAGAAACTTATACAGTTATAAAATGTTCCTATGGTGAAACAATAGGATTTAGAGAGACTGATTTAACTTATGCCGGAGAGCTAATCGGCAATGTTGGTAATTCAATAGTTCAATCTTGTCTTGAACCTATTAAAAATATGCTTGGTAATTATGAATATTTTTATGATATAGATGGACGTTTTCATTTTAGGCGTAAACCTACTTTTATTGATATTTCTTGGAACAGTCTTATAAAAAAAGATGATACAGAAGAAATATATGCTGATTCAAAAGCATTTACGTCTTAGGTTATTTATTCTTTTGAAAATGCCAATCTTATTACTTCATTTTAGAATAAACCTCAATTTTCTAATTTAAAAAATGATTATTCAATTTGGGGAACTAAAACTACATCAGGTAATAATACTTATCCAGTTCATCTTCGTTATGCTATAGATAAAAAACCTGTTTATTATAAAAACTATGATGGACAAATTTATAGTACAAAATATAAAAGTTTAATAACATTAAAGCAAGAATATGAAAAAGTTCAATCTTCAATGATTGATTCAATTTTATCTCAACATAAAAAAATGGAGTTACCAGATGGATTAAATTATCCAGGTTCTCTTTGGTGGAATATGCGAGATTGGGGAGAACTTTATTATATGATTGCTGGTGAATATCCAAATAAAGGTATTGGTTAGTATAGTCAAGATTATGATCATATAGATCTTGAAAGATATTTTCCTGGAGGTATTCATTGGGATGCCTCAAGGGATTTACATATTTTTGATGTTCAAAATTTAGATGATGGTAATTTAAATGGTCCATTAAAGTCAACAGTTCATAATCCCTATTGTAGTCATAATTATTGGAGTTATTTTGTAATTTAGGGAGAAACTTAGAATTTTACTTCTTATATTTATAATCCTGTTTTTCCTGAAGTACAATAGAAACAACTTGAGGAATAGGCTTTTGAATATTATCAAGAATATAATAATTATAATTGTGATTGGAGAGAAATAATTTATTAGATGGCAAAAGATTATCTTAAATATGGACATAAGCAAGATTTTTTTTATAATATTGCTTAGAATAATTCTGATTATTATCCAACGGGGTATACAGGATATGAAATGTATTATACTGATATTATTTCTTTTTGGAGAGAAATATATAATCCAGAATTTGATTTTGATTTATAGAGTGTTTCTATTACAAAAGCAATGTTTGATAAAAATCCTAGTGAGTATTATTGGCTTGATTAGTGTGAAGATGATGTAGCTTTTGATTATAATATAAATTATTTTACAAAATCAGGATATGAAGCATATGATAGAGCTTATCCAACAGAAGAATAGTATAATTTGAATCCTAATAAATATTATATGTTAAGGCAAGGAAAAAATGGATAGTTTGATAGAAAAATAGATTATTTTATTTTATTAGAAGATACTTATAATAAATAGAAATATTCAGCAGTAATTGTTGATACTATAAGAGATATTATTTATACGAATGATACTAATATAGTTTTTTATGTAAAATCAGAGAATGCTTATTATCATTATATACAACAAAAAGTAGGTTCAAGTTATACTTATAGTTTAGAAAAAATTATAGGTATTACTAATGTTTCAAAGTATCTTAAAACTAAAAATCCTGAATTTGGATGGCATAAAGATATAATAGAAAATCCTACAAATGTAAATTTTTGGTTTGATTTTTTAGATAGTGCTGATGGTTCGTTATCAGCTTATAATGTAAGAAATATTGGGAATAGGCCAAAATCTATTAATGATAACAGTGTAAAGTCTATCTATTATAGAGAAACCCCAACAATTATATTTTTAGATTCTGATTTAGAAGATGAAGAAAAAATTAAATAGAAAAAATTAAAACCCGGTTATACTTTTATTTTATTCCCAAAATATATGGCTCCATTATTTACAGTTAGTACATAGAAAAAATGCTCTAAAGATGTTTTAGAACAGTGGCTATATGATTATACTAAATGCACATAGTCAGTAACTATTACTGCTTTACCTGTTTATTATTTAGAACCAAATACAAGAATTTTTATTTATGATAAAAATAGTGGAATAAATGGAGAATATATAATAAATAAAATTAGTTATCAACTTACTTATAATAGTACAATGAATATTTAGGCTATTAAAGCAATTGATAAAATATATTAATTGAGATAAAGGAGAATAAAATGTCAAATACAATACGGCAATATAGATTTTATGGAGTAAATTCTAATAAAAATTATAATATAAATAATGTAGAAGATTTAATTACTGGAAATTTTATATCAGGATATGCTCCTATAGTTTCACTTGGTATTCAAGCATTGCCAGGGACTTGTTTTTATTTAAATGATTCTATTGAACCAATTATAATTGGAGAAAGTGGAATATTTGAAATTGAATTAAAGGGAGTTATTGAAATTTCAAAGATTCAATTTGATTGTGTTTCATTAGACACTATTGCTAAAAATCAAAGTGCAATACTTATTATAGATACTGTCTATATAAGTCCAGAAGAAGGAGGCTTTTAATAAAGATGGCAACCAATAAAATAAAATAGTTCCGTTATTATTCAGAACCCATTGAAGCAACAAATATTTCAAAAAATTATCCAAAATATATCTCAATAAATGGAGAAAATGTTTTATTAAACGCTTCTCATTTTATTAGCGGTGAAGTATTTAAAATTTATACTCCAATGATTCAATTAGGTATTTAGTCTTTACCTGGAACTGAAATATACATTAACGGCAGTGAAGAACCTATTATAATAGGTTTAACTGGTATTTATGAATTAGATTTAGCTTTAAATACAAAAATAACTTAGTTACGTTTTAGTAATAATAGTATGGAAAGCATTAAAAATAATAATAATGCTTATCTTATAGTTGATTGTGTTTATGAAGAATAGCAACAAGAGGAGATAGAGGAGGTGTTATAATTGAGTTTTTATGGAAATATAACTAATACTTCGAGAACTACTTTTTAGTTTGATAAAATATATCCAAGTCGTTATGCCATGGATACTCATAGTTAGGTTGATGGCATATATGCTGGACGTTATGTATTAGTAGAATATGATAATGAAATAAGTGAAATAGATTATGATAAAGGTTGGTATTTAATTAGTAATGGATAGCGACATATCCCTTACGGAAGTATTGATTCTTGTAAGGAAGGTGAAAATAATTATTTATATTTTAGCGGTCCTGTTGAAAATACTCACTATACTGCTGAAGATATAAATGTTTCAATATTATATTTTGCTCCTCATAAACATTTTACTATTTTAAATGATAATATAATTTATATTAAAGTAAAGAAAAATGGCTCATATACTGAAGTTTCATAGCAAGAATTTGAAGAACAATATGATGAAAATGATATTCCACCACATGTACATATTGCGAATAATATTGTTCATTTTGATAATATTGAAATTTTTCCTGATGAAAATACTTATATATATGCCAAAGTTTTACCGGGCCAAAAATATCAGTATAATGAAAAAGGAGAATTATGGTCTGTAAATAATAGTGACACTTTTACTATAAGAATTGATGGAGTTGTTTATACTTTTAAACAAATGACTCAATTATCTAATTCTACTTCTTCTTATCTTGCTAATTTTAATATAGATATTTCATATTATAATACTTCAAGGGGCTATGATTCAACAGTCTGGCAAAAAGTTTATTCAAACGGCGTTGAAAAATATGTTATGATTGCCGAATTGAATACAGTTGTTCCTACTTTTGGAGTTACTGCTGATGCTCCATCAATGTTGCCGATTGCTCCTCATTTTGGTGCTGATACAACTAATGTATATTATGATTTGCATTGGCAACCAAGTTGGGGTTTTAGAATTAAAGCGGCAAATAATTTATGGAATGTTTCTTAGATTGAGCCTAATGGAAAATTAGTTTTAAGAAATGAAAATGATATATAGTCATAGATAAATAATATTAGAACTAGAAAAAATGATAGTGTTTTTTATCCTAGTGATTAGTTTATGACTTGGAGTTAGACTTTTGAAGATAATACTTTAACTGGAGATTCAGAAAGAAAAACATTATATTACAATAGTGAAACTCAAAAATGGGGTCAAGATTCATCTTCTTAGATACCGGCGGCAATATATTTTAATAAAGATGGTTTCAATTCTAGTGAAATTTCATATAGTAATGATTTGATTAGTGAAGAATCAAAAACTTCAACATGGGGAAAATATAGACAAGTAATTGCTAATTCTAATTGGAAAAATAATGATGCTATTACTATTACTCCTACTGGAATTAGTGGTAATAATTATAATTCTCACGATGGAACTTTTGATAATAAACCACAAGAAGATATCCAAGAACTTTCTATTATGTTACCAAGTGTTGGTGATACAATGGCAAGAATTTGGGATTTAGTTTATGGTGGTCGTGATACTACAGAAGGTATTAAATTAACAAATCTTCGTAATAAAGATATCGCATGGGAAAATGCAAAAGCAGAACCCTCCAGAAGAGGACTTAGATTAGTTGGTCAAGGTGGAGATGAATATAATACTGCTGAAGTAGATACTTTAGCTGGGGCTATTAATACAGCACATGATTTAATAGGTATGATTATTTCTTCTAATTCAAATGAAGAATTACAAGATTTAGAAAGACTTGATAAAAATTATATTTATTATAATACTGACCTTAAAAAATATTTTAGAAAACATGAAACTTATGATTTTGAAGAAGTTGAAAATTCTAATTTTGTTTATGATATTTTTTCTTCTAATACATTATCACAAGAAGAAATAGATAAAGGCTTATATTATATTTATGATGATGTAAATAATACTTATGTATTAGCTACTGTATATAGAGAAGGAACTCAATATTATACAAAAAGAGTTAGAACTCCATATAGTGAAGTTGAATATGAATTATATGATTTCCCATATACTGATAATGAAGGAAGAACATATCGTTGGTATCAAGATTATATTAGTGATAATGTGCAGCATATTGATAATTTAGATGATCCAACTGTAAAAGATTTGCGAAGTGATTATATTTATGATTCAGTATATCATCCGGATAGAAGTTATTATTATATTGAACCAGAACCAGTAACTCTTACAGCAAATTATTCACCAAAAAAATATTGGTATAAAACTAAGAATAATGATATTAATATTTTTAAACTTGATATGGAAGAAGAATAGACTCATAATAGAGCATATTATACTTTTAATCCAAGTTCTTTAATTCGTTGCCCAAGTACTACAATGGTTTATGTCCCTGGAGTTTATTATTTTAAAAGATAGAATTCTAATGATGAAAATTCTTATTCATATGAATTAGATATTAGTGAAAATAGAAGTCAAAATTATTCTTATGGAGTAGGGGTTTATAAAGATTAGAGTAATTCAGTAGTATATTATCAATTAAATATTATTACTATTAAAAATGCTAGCGGAGAAGAAGTTCTTTATAGAGTTATATATGAATATGAAGATGTTGGTACATTAACAGCAGGAGAATTTTTAACCGATATTTATTATTATAAAGATAATAATAATGAATATCAATTAGCTACTGAATATGTTGAAGGACAATATTATTATTACAGAAAAACAACATATGAAAAAACCGATGGAAATTAGGTAGATGTTGAAGTTTTAAAAGAATGGTATGAAAATGATTTAATTTTACATCGTGCTGAAACTTTTTATACAGTAATAAAAGATACTAATAGTGATATTATTCAATTAACTGAACTTACAAAATAGACTTTGTTAGATAAGCGTGATTAGATTTTTAATCAAGAAATATATGTTTTTGGTTAGACTGGTCAATATGATAGGCCTTATTTAACAATAAATGAAGCTGAAGAAAAAAATATTATTACTTTATAGAATGATTTTTATTAGAGTAATACATATCATTATATGAGAAATGATACTTATATTCTTGATACAAATTCTCAATATACTAAAGATAGACAATATTATATTATAGATAAACCTCCTTTAAGATTAAATAGTAATATACATTTTTATGAAAAAGATAAATATTATACAGAAACTCAAGATGAAGAAGGATTTGAATTAGTTTCATCTCAAAAGATGCCTGAAAATATTACTTTTTATAATAAAAATGATTATTATGTAATAAATGATACAAGGAATCTTTTATCATATGGTTCTAAATGGAATCTTAATCTTTTAAATATTCCGGATAGTATTACTTTAGGTAAAAGAATTACTCGTTATGAATTGATTGAATTGCCGAATTACTCAGTTAATACAAATACTTTAAATGGAATGCTTATTAAAATTCATCAATTATTAGAAATCAATGATAATTTAACTCGTTCAAGTGAAAATTTAAGTGGTTTAATGAATCAACTTAAAGATTTACTGGCAAGTTTTTCTATAGTTAAATCTCGTGAATTTATGATAGTTGATGATTATGGACGTTATCATAATGCTCCATTTAGAGGAGATAATTGGTTAAAACTTACTGTTGATGGTGATCCAGAGTTACCTTCAATTAAGATTGATCATACTTTTAATCCAGGAAATGATACTACATCAACTTTAGATGTTAATGGTAATGGAAATACTATTAACTTATATACGCCAATTCTTGATGATAATGGACACGTAGTAGCTAAAGATACTAAAACAGTAACTTTACCATATAGTTTTAAAACTATTAAAACTAATAAAGTTGGTAGTTCAGAAGAAAATATGAGTATTGAGGGAAGTGCAGATATTGTTGCAGATTCTACTCAAGATACTTTAACTATAAATTCTGATAATGCATGGATTAGAATTAAAGGAAATTCATCTAATGATACTTTAACTTTTGCTCATGAAATTCATAATATTGATACTGTAAATACTACTGATAGTAATTTCAATACTAATAATTCTAATACTTTTACTGTAACTGATATAAGTAATGATAAGGCAGGACATATTATAGCCAATAAGAAACATACTTATACATTACCTTATAATTGGAAGACTTTTACATCTTCAGGTATAAATGCAAGTGAAAATGATTTAGCTTTCCCAGAAAACAATCAACATGAACCAATTTATAGTAGTAGTATTGATGCGGATAATTGTAAGGCTAGTATAGCTATAGAGCCGGGTAATACTTGGCTAAAGATGATAGCTGAAAGTACGATAAATAATGATCAAGTTAATAATAAATTTACTATTGCTCATACTGTAAATCCTATTGAAACAATTCCAAAAGCTGATACTGATCTTGATAGGGTTGGTTATTTTACTGTTCAAGATATTTCTAAAGATAATGCAGGTCATATTACTGCTATTCAAAATCATAAATATATTTTGCCTCATGCTTGGCGTAATTTTAAAGTAGGTAATGATACTATTTCGGCAAATGATTATGAAGGAACAGCAAAATTTGTTGGAGATAATTGGGTTGGAATTAGTCTTGTAGATGAAACAGAAGGATAGAATCCTGTAACTGATACAATTCAATTTATTCATAAAACAGCAGTTGAAGATCCTACATTTGTAATACCTAATAATGATACTCCGGCATTTAATGGAACATTTTCAGTTCCATATATTGGAATAGATAGTAATGGTCATATTCATACATTAGGTAATAAAACAGTTACTATTCCAAATATTACTTTAACAAATGCTTAGAGTGGTAATGTAGTAACTGGTATAAGTTATGTTAATGGGGCTTTTACTGAATCGAAAACAAATGTTGGAACTCTTTTATTAACAGATTTTACAACTGATAGTACGAGTACGATATTAAATTTAGCAAATTCAGATTCTATCAATACTGCTTTTGGAAAACTTGAAAAGAGAATTAAAGAAGAAGAAACCAATAGAAAAGATGCTATAAATAATCTTGATGCTAATATTTCAGATGTATTTGATCAAGGTAAAACTCTATTAACTTTGACTGAAGAAGATGGTATAATTTCTTGTACAACTCAAGATATTTATATTACTGGAAATCAAGTAAAAGTTGGAACAGTACCAAATGGACTTGAAACGGCAGATTTAACTTTAACGAGTTGGATTAATAGTTTAGATTTTACAGCTTCTGATCTTGGTGCAGGAAAAACTATTACAGCACTTACTTAGGTTGATGGTAAAGTATCTGCTACAGTGTCTGATATTGCCATTACAGCAAGTCAAGTTGCAGTTGATGATAATACAAATTTTGATGCTAGATATTATACTGAAACTGAGATTGATACTAAGGTTAGTGGTTTAACGGCAAATAATAATATTAGTTCTGGTGAAATTCATTTATTAAAGAGTTTGAGTGAAGTTAATGGCGTTATAAGTTATACAAGTGAAAAATTAGCATGGAGTCATATTTCAGCACTTCTTCCTTCTGGAAATAATGCTTTTGTGACACAAGCTGAACTTAATAATCATACTCATTCAATAACTTTAATAGCTGATACTAATTCATCAACTATTACTTTATCTTCTGGTGGAACTTATAAATTGACTGCTGGTGGCAATTCAATCATTTTTGCATTAGATAACTTTGCTTCTTCAAATCATAATCATAATGGTGTATATCAGCCAGTAGGAAATTATGCCGAATCATTACATAATCATACTTTAAGTAATATTATTGATATAGGGACTATTAGTGATGTTGTAGGTATAGAAAAACAACCTGCTATTGCGCCAAATCCTGAAGTTCCAGGAGATGAAGGAACACCTGCAGTTCTTACTGAAAATTTAATAGATTATATTAAATGGCTCGAAAATAGAATTACTGCTTTAGAAACTGGTGTATAATAAATTAAAAGTTTGGTCTCTACCATGAGGCCGAACTTTTTTAATTTTACATATAGTTTTTTTATATTTTATAGTAAGGAAAAATTTTTAAAAGGAGGGTAAAAACTTTGGCTTGGAAGACATAGATAAGTGGTTATGTAAAGTTTTTAAGAGGAACTCCTGCTCTTTGGGCGGAAATTACTGAAAAAGATAATGATACTATATATTTTATTAGTGAGCCTTCTGCTTCAACAGGAAAATTATATTTAGGAGATAAATTAATTAGTGGTGGTGGTGAAGGTGGCGCGGTTTCTTTAAATGATTTAGAAGATGTTCTTATGTCAGCCGGAATTACAGCACCATCACTTTTAGTATATGATACTGTTACTTCTAAATGGAAACCACAAACAGTTGCATCGATAATAAGTCAATATATTAGTATTATGACTGGAGCAACTGAAAATAGTGATGGAACTGGTGGTTTAGTTCCTCAACCTACACAGAACCAACAAAATTTATTTTTACGCGGAGATGCAACTTGGGCAAATCCAGTATTAAATATAGAAAATGAATTAAATACTTTAATTGGTAATGATACTGGAAAAAGCGCAAGAGAAATTGCAAGTGAAGAAGTTGCTGGATTAATAGCAAATGCTCCAGCGGCTTTTGATACATTAAAAGAAATTGCTGATTGGATTGATACTCATGATGCAACTGCGGATATAGTTAATTTAAATAATGTCGTTTTTGGAACAGAAAATGTAACTGGTTTAGCAGATTTAGTTCCTGTTATTCAAGAAGATGTAAATGGCTTGAATGATAGAATGACGGTTGTAGAAACAGCAGTTAGTGAAATTGACGGTCGTTTAAGATGGCAAAATATAATTGAAAATAATTAAGGAGGAAATAAAATATGGCGAATCCTGTAAAAAATCCTACTGGTGGAGCATTAATTAGTTTTAAAGTTGGTTCTCAAAGTACAATTGATAATTGGCTAAAGAGTCCTTCTACATATGCATCTGCTATAAGTGAAGGCACTTTTTATTTAACTGAAGATACTCATAGATTATACATTGGTAATCAAGATCATACAGTTAGTGCCTTAAATGAAGGTATTGAAACTTATAATAATATTGCTTCTTTACCAATAGCTTCTATTACTACTCTTGGACATTTTTATTATGCTAAAGCAGAAAATATTTTATGTGTAGGTGCAGGCTATAAAAATAGTCAAGGACAAGATGCTTATCAATGGATTCAAATAAATCAAAATACAGATCATTATCATAAAGATTTTTCAAGAGCAGTTTCTGATAATAATTCAAATAATACAGTAACTATTACAGATTCTTTTAATGATCAAAATAACGCTCCAACAACATTATCAGTTATTTTAAAGGGTGATAATGGTATTATTATTACACAAGAAGATGGTGCTTCAACTCCTACTATTAAAATTAGCGGAGATACTTACACATTATCTGCAGCAAATAGTTCTACTACTGGTGAAGTTGATATTAAATTAGATTCTTCTAATTCTACTAATGATAGTAAAGTAATAATTAAAAAAGGTGCTAATATTAATCTTTCAGTTCCAGGTTCTGGAACAGATTCTGGAAAGCTTGTTCTTTCTGCTGAAAATGATGTGCCGAATAGTTTAACTTTTAATAATGCGGCAAATAGTGGAAATGGTTTTGTAGCAAGTATTGGTATTACTAATAAAAGTCCTGTTACTGGTAATTTTGATCCAGTAATTAATACTGGTCTTAATGGTGATACATCTACTCATTTTGTAAATGGAAAAGCTGCATTACCGGTTTATACAATTGAAGAAATTGATGGCCTTGTTGAAGGCTTAAATGCAATGCATTATATTGGTACAGTTAATGATTTAGGGACTGGTACTGGCGCAAAGGCAATTGTAATAAATACTACTCCAAATACTATTACTGTTGTAAAAAATAATGCTGAAACTGTACTTAAAGTTAAAATTGGTGACACTTTTTTAGCTAATGAAAATGGTATGGCAGGAAAGAAACCTGGAACTTTGTTTATTGCTACTGGTACTGAAGGTAGTGATGGTTATATTACTGCTGAAAGTTTAAAATTTGAAATAGTAGAAGAAACTTATTTTACTGATACAAATTATGAATTAACTTGGTTACCAAATAGTGGCGGAAATGCTGTTCCAAGTATTGCCCTTAAAGATGCTGCTCCAGGAGGACAATTAGTAGGTGGAGCAACTACTTTTACTGGAGGAACTGCTATTAATGTATCTGCTTCTCGTAGTGGAGATAATCAAACAATTACTGTAACTCATGGAAATGTTTCTCATAGTGATACTAATGGAACTGCTACTTCAATGGCAGAAGCTGTAAGCAGTACTGGAAATATTTCTGCAAGTACTCCAATTACTGTTGTTACAGGAGTTACAGTAAATACACAAGGTCACGTTACTGGTGTTGAAAAAACTCAATATACATTAAAAGATACTAATGCTATTTTATCTTCAAATGCTTATAGTTCAAATGCTTATACAAGCTCTAATGTTAAAGTTGGTGTTTTATCTAATAGTGTTCAAGATACTAATAGTTTAGGTGGTCATAATACAGCAACTGGTAAAGCAGTTTTTACAAGTGAAACTTTAAATATTAATGCTGTTGCAACAACTGATGGTTATGGTTCTACAGCAAGTGATACTGCTTATTTGAATGGTCTTAATATTGAAATGGTTTGGGGCACATTCTGATAATTTATAAGATTTATTTTTTATGATAAAATGAGAAATAAAAGCGGAAGAGAGAATATTTCTCTTCCGCTTTTTCTTTTTATATATATGAGAAGAAAAAATGATAGAAAGGAGATAAACTGCATGATAGATAATCGTACGAAATTTAGACCTGTAGTAGGTGAAGAAGCAAAAATTAGAGTTATGCCACATAATGAAGGTTATGTTTATTATGCTTCTGATACAGGAAGAATCTTTCTTGATGCGTATGATGAAAGAATAACTATGGGTGGTAGTGGCGCTTCATTATTTTATTTTGAAGAAGATAAAGTCACTGAATTACCTAATGGTGCATATCAATTACGTTTATCATCTGTTGCCGATGGTCAAGACGTAAATGCTATTAAAGAAATGGATTTAATTATTAATACAACTACAGGTAGTTTCTATCGTGTATCCAGTGTAGATCAAGAAATAGGTGTTGTTGAAGCTGAATTACTTGCCGTTGCTGGTAGTGGTTCAGGTGGCGGCAGTGGAGGTGGTGGTGGAGAAGTTTCCACAAGCATCAAAATTGATGTTTTAGATCCACCTACTAATACTTATGTTTATGGACAAGACGCATATACTACAGTTGTTGTTACTGCTTCAGATGATACATATGTTTATTTAACTCTTGATATTATTGGGGCACAAGGAACTACTACTAAAACAGATATTATTCAAAGTGGTGTTGAAGTTAGACTTAATATTGGTAAAGCTCTTCAGCCTGGTATTAATAAAATTGTTATTAGAGCATCTGGTGATAATAGTGGTACAGCAAGTCCTAAAAGTTATCCTAATAGACAAGCTATTCGTTTAGGACTTCAAGCAAGTTCTTCATTTAATCCTTTAGCAGTTCAAAGTGGAACAGCTACTATTCAGTATAGGCCAGAAGGTTTGATTGAAAAAACAATAACCGTTTATGTTGATAATATTCAAGTTGCTTCTAAGACTATTCATGCTAATATTAGTGGCGTTACTGATTCTATTGATGTCCCAGAACAAGCACATGGTGTTCATAAAGTCTCATTAGTATTATCAGCAGAATTAAATGGCTTGACAGTTTCTACTGAGCCTCTTGAATATGAATTAGCTTGGGCACAATCAGGAAATCTGAACCCAATTATTTGGTTCCCATATGGATATAAAACGAATATTGTAAATTATAGTAATTATCTTCTTCAATATCGTGTATATGATCCATCTAATAATGAAACTACAACAATGCACATCCGTCATAATGGAGTAGAAATAAACACTTCTCCTTTGACAGTTTCTTCTGATATAAATGCTACATCAGCTCAGACACTTTCAATTAGTGATTATAATGTAGGTTCTAACTCTTATGTTTTTGTTGTTGGTTCTACTTCTAAAGAAATCCTTTTTGAAGTATCAGAGGATATGTCCAGAGATTTAAATGTTTTACAATCTGGCTTAATCGTGAATTTAGACTCAAAAGGTAGAAGTAATGCAGAAAATCCTCAAAGTAGAGAGATTTGGACTAGCGTTCGTGATGGTAAGACAACCACTGTTCAATTTAATAACTTCAACTGGTATAATAATGGTTGGATTATGGATGAAGACGGCAATAGTTGTTTGAGAGTTAGTAATGGCGCTTCTATTACAATTCCATTAGGTGAATTTGATATTTTAAGATCTACTCAATTAAATACTTCTTTAGCATTTGAGTTTAGATTTAAAATTAGAAATGTTCGTGAATATGCTACATTAATTACACGTCAAGCAACGGATGCTTCTGATCCTAACTATGAAGAAGATCCTAATAAAGCTATTTACAATGTTAGTAATTTTGAAACTGAAAGAGGCGTTGTAGGTAAATTCTATGGCACAAAAGGTATCTTAATCGGCACACAGGAAGCTCTTTTCTCTACTGGAGAATCAACAATCAGTGCTAGATATAAAGAAGATGATATTGTTTCACTTACTTTTGTTCTTGAAAGAAGAACAGCTACTAGAACTAAGCCTTTAATTTATATTTATATTAATGGCGTAGCAAGTGGTGTTTGTACTTATACTTCAAGTGAAAGTTTTGAAGCACAAGTATCAAATATGATTTTTAATTCAACTTATGCAGATATTGATTTATATAATATTCGTATTTATAATATTGATTTCTCAAGTGCCGATGTAGTTCATAACTATATTGCAGACATCAAGGACGTTGATATTTATGATGTAAATAACAATATTATTACATATGAAAACAACCTTCCTATGATTGATTATACTAAGATGCTTGAATATAACCAAGTACATCCAAGCACACCTATCGAACCTTATGCAGTAATTAAAGTTAGAAGAGATTCTGATAAGATGCCATATTTTAAAGGTGATAAAGTTCCAGTCGATATTAAGTTTGTAAATCCATATCTTGATTATCTCTGGGAAAATCGTGATAGCGGTGTTGTTAATCCTATTACTGGTAATCCTATTACAGAAGAAGAATATTTGACAGGTTGTCCGAGTTTTAATTATGTAACAACTGATGCGGGTGTTACATACGCTATAAATGGAGTAAAAGGACAGTTAAATGTTCAAGGTACTTCTTCTCAAGGTTATCCACGTCGTAATTTCAAGTGGAAAGCTAGTTTAAAGGATAAACAAAAAAATCAGTTATCTGAATGGACTTATACTAATGGACCTCTAAAAGATCAATCTCTTTGGGATAAGAATACTGTAAATGATAAATCTTATAAAAATTGGTATATGGATACAACTTTAACTGGTTCAAGTGTATTTACTTTTAAAGCAGATTATATGGAGTCTTCAAGTTCTCATAATACTGGTATGGCTAATTATGTAGGAACATTATATAGTAAGCATCCTCTTGAATATTATGATAATTTGAATCTATCTGTCAATATTTCTTTATTAAGAACTACTATTTACGGTTTCCCAATGCTTGTATTCCAAGAGAAACAAGATGGAACATATGAGTATTTAGGTAGATATAACTTCAACCTTGATAAAGATTCTAATGAACGTTATGGTTTTGAAGTTGAAGATGATTCTTTAGTAAGAGATCCAGCAGATAATAGTAAATTCTTGTCGATTGCTAGAATCGCTGAATGTTGGGAATTTGAACATAACGGCGGTGGTCGTTGCTCTGCTAAGAAAACAGATTGGGATGAAATTGATTCTGATCCTCAAAAGAATGGTGCCCTTTCACTTATGTCAGACTTTGATTATAGATATAATTATTATGCTGATGATATTGATGATATGGTGGATGGAGCTGGCGATTGGGAGAATGCTACTCAAGCAGAAAAAAATGCTTATTGGCTTGAAAGAACAAAAAATCTGAGAGATGTTTTAGATTGGCTTACTTCAACGGATACTTCAGTTCAAGGTTTGACTGATGAACAAAAAGCTGCTAGATTGACTAAGTTCCGTAATGAATTTTCAAGTCATTTCAATAAAGAATATTGTACCATTTATTTCATTGCAACAGAGTTACTTCATATGTATGATAGCCGTGGTAAGAATATGATGTGGGCTACTTGGGGTCCTCAGGTCGAAGGCGGCGATTATATTTGGTTCCCTATCTTCTATGATATGGATACAATGTTTGGTATCAACAACTCAGGTATTCCTACTTGGGATTATAACGCAGAGCCTACTGATTTAGGTCAATTCTCAACAAACAATCATACATTATGGGAAAACTTCTATGCTTGTTATGAAAGTGATATTCAATCAGCATATAGAACTCTTGTAGGTTCTAAAATTAGTTATGAATAGTTGGCAGGTTATTTTAACTTTGACCCAATGGTAACTAAATCTTTAGCGATGGAAGGTCAAAGACCTATCGTTACTATTAATGTAGATGAATATTATAAATATATAGCCCCTGCTTTCTCTGGTTATATTGATCAAGAAGGTAATACTTCTTATACTCAAACATTCTTCTATTGCTTACAAGGAACTCGTGAATTACAACGTAAATTATATTTCCGTAATAGATTGAATTATCTGAATAGTAAATGGTTTGCGGGAACATATACAACTGGTGGAGTTAAGTCTCAATATCATGCACGTTTCAATGCGAATAATGCAGCTGAAACATCTGATAAATATATTTACAATCCTACTCAACCAGCAGGAACAGAAATTGAGTTAAAAGGTAGAACCTTTATTACATCTGATACATATCCGGCAAATGAATTAGATGCTGATTTGACGCTTAATATTAGAACATTCTTGAAACAATATGTATCAGGACAGTTTGATGATACTAAGACTGAAAGAAAATATTCTGATGGTCTAAATGCTCAATCTGTTATTCCTCCTTCTGATCGTATAAATTCTATTCAAACTGAGCCTATGAAGGATGAATCTTTATATTATATTGGTGGTGGAGAATATATTGCCGATTTAGGTGATGTATCTAAACATTATCCAAATCTATTTATGATTAGTCCTTTAGTTAGATTAGAGGAAATTAACCTTGGTAGTGATGTTGATGGATATTTTAATGATAGAATGACATTTAGTAACCTTACATTAGATGATTCGGCAGATTCAGAAAATCCAAAAAGTTTATTAAAGAAAGTCAATATGACTGGTTTAAGAAGATTCTCAGGCCCCGTTGATTTAGGTGGTTCTGAAAAACTTGAAGAATTCAGAGCACTGAATACTGGTGTTACTTCTGGAACATTTGCTCCAGGCGTTCAGTTACATACACTCCATTTACCTGTAACTACTAATAGATTGGAATTAGTTGAAGCTACCTCTTTAACGACTTTATTATCTGCTCCAAAAGTGAATGGTGAAGTTCAAAGAGGTTTATATATTGAAGGTTTAACAAATCAAGTTGGAAATGTTACAGCTGATGCTACTAGAATGAATACTTATTCATTAGTTGGTGGAGCACTTGGATATAACTCTTATAAATTATTGAAAGTTCTAACAATAATTAAACAAAGAATGCAGAATGCTGAAACATTAGCCGCAGGTTTTGACAAAGTTTTAAGAATTAATTTATAGAATGTAAATTGGTCTCCATATCGTCAAGTAAGCAATGGTGAAATTTATATTTCTACTAATCAGTATCATAAAGATAATGGAAGATATAGATTAATACCATATACATATGACGCTGAAACTTGGGATGAAGATGTTTTAAATGGAAGAATTTATCAATATACGCCTAGTGCTTATGAACCAGCAGTTGTTACTGACTTAAGTATTTTAGATACTTATATTCAAAGTTATCTCGATGCAGTTGAATATTTCAATGAAGAACACTTATTGACTTTGAATTATTTCAGAAACACTTCTTCAACAGCTTCAATACCTACTTTGCCAACAATTACTGGTTTGGTATATGTTAATAATTCAACCGCTATTAGTGAAGCTGATTTATTCAATAAATATGAGAAATATTTCCCAGATTTAAAGATTTTCTGCCTCAATGTTCAAGAAGGATATGTTACTAATTATATCAATATTGACGAAAGCGGCAAGCAAAATATTTACTTGAAACAATGCGTATCAACTTCTGATACTTCTACTCTTGGACCTATTTATCCAGAAATTGATCCTACAAAGATTAATTATGATTTCCAAGGATGGGCAGTTGCTCCAAATGGAACGGTGAAGAGCCAAGCTGAAATTGAAGCATTGAGATATTCTTCTCAATCTACTTATAATTTCTATTCAACTTGGGATGTTCAAAGATTTACTATTACATTCAAAGATCCTGATACAGAAGCTGTAATTACTTCTTATGAAATTCCTTATGGTGAAATGTTATATGATCCTATGGTTCTTCCAATAAGTGCAAGAGAAAGTTCATTAGTAGATGATTAGAGATATAAATGTATTGGTTGGGTTATAAATAAGGATAATAGTTATCCATTATCTATGAATTCAGCTAGAGTTAATTTATTGAATCTTTCAGCTATTATGTCTCAGAACAATGATAGAACATATTACGCTTGTTTCTTAGCAGAAGATTGTAGAACAAATCCAACAGATTCAAGATTCTTTACTTTTTCTAGAAAAACAGGAACTAATGAATGTGTATGTCAACCAGCAGATGGTGCTATATTAAAAGGAAAAATTACTATTCCTACAATATATAATGGAATGATAGTTACTGAATTATCAGATTTTGGAACGGGTTATACAAATACTAAAACACCTCAAGAAATTACTCATATTTATTGGTATAATGTAAATGGAATAGAGCCTCAATTAAAAAGTATTGCATCATCAGCATTTAGATCTTGTACAAATTTAATCTATATTGATATTCCAAATACAATTGAAATAATTCAAGATTCTGCTTTTAGAAATTGCATTTCTTTAAAAATGATAGATTTTTCTAACTTTAAAAAATTAGAAACTATTAGCGATTATGCCTTTAATGGTGCTTTTGGAAATATGGAAGATATAAATCTTCATTTTTCTGGTAAAACAAAGAATTTTGGACAATATAGTTTTGCTTATTTAAATTCAAAAAAGTTAGGTAGACTTCAATTTGGAGATATTGATGATCCTGTAACATTTACAAATAATATAACTATAGCGTTACAATCATTTTTACAAGCACCGGGAGATAATTTTCAATATGTTACTTTTTATTATAATTCTACTACAACAAATAAAGAAACTGCTTTAGTTCCTTTATTTAATGAATTATATATGAGTATTGCTGGTGCTCAAGATGATTATATAGATGTTGCTTAATTTGAATGGGAGGACGTAATATGAAAAAAACCGTGTATTATGTTTATTTAGGAACGAACGGGACTATTATGAGTCCCGTTCATTTAGAAGATATATATTATACTCGTAGACTTTAGATTCATGCTGATGAGGGAAAACTTCTTACTTCTGATGGAAAAATTTTTCAAGCAGAAGCTTTTATAAATGAAGAAGACCTTGATAAATGGGTTGAAGTTGATAAATGATTTAAGGACAAAACTCTTTACATTGCTATTGTTTTTTTTCATATAAAAATGAAAGGAAACAATAGCAATATTAAAAAAATTTATAGAAAGGATTGGACAAATACATGATTACATCTATTAAAGATACTAATGCTGACCAATATAGTATTTTATTTTCTAAAGCAGTAAAAGATTTAATGAGTCATGATGATAATGGTAATCGTATTGATTCCCCAACTCCAGGAGCAGAAACACCTGCTATTCCTTATGAAACTATAAGTTTAAGTTCTTATGAACCAAGCACTTATTATCGTTGGGATCCTGTAGAAAAAGAATTTGTATTGGCTACAGAAGAAGAGGCTTTTGATGATGAAACATATTATAAAATAAAAAATGATAATGATTATATTGCTTCTTTAAATGAATATTTTTCATATATTAAGACTTTAGCTTTAATTAATAAAACTTATACTATGTTATCATTAGATGAACCTACTTTTGATATTGATTTAAATACTCGTGAAATTAAAGTCCCAGAACATTTTGAAAAAAATGGTATTTCAGTTCAAGGTGATGAAATTGCTGAAATTATTTATTTTAAAGTAAATAGATACTTTGATATGATTGATTTAGCAACGCAAGATATTTATATTCAGTGGAGAAGTGCTGCCGTTGATGAAGAAGGCGAATATATTGAAGGTGTTTCTACACCTTGGTGTGTTGATTATGAAAGTTAGCCAGGTTATATCATTTTTGGTTGGCCAATTTCTTCAAAAATTACTGCTGAATCAGGACAAATTGCTTTTGCAGTTCGTTTTTATACATATGATGCTGATGAATTAAAAACTCCTTTAACTTATTCTCTTTCAACTTTAACACAAATTGTTACTGTAAAGCCAGCTCTTAATTTTGATTTAGTTGGTAAAATTTTACGCGATGGGGCACAAGATGGTTTTATCAGTGATAATAATATTAATTTAATTCTTAATAGATTAGTTAATTCTGAAAATAGTGAAGGTGCGGAACCTGCAACTGAGCCTATATTTATTATGAATTTACAACAAGGTAATAATACAGTTTCTGAAGATGGAAAAACTTTTGCATGGTTAGATTTAAATCCAGACGGTTTCAGAACTGTTCCAGTTAAACTTCAGGTAGAAGCAATTTCTACAGATGCTGGTAGAATTAGTTATAACGTAAGTAAATATAAATTAGATGGGACCTTTGATGAAGATTATCAAGGAGCAGCTACTGTTTATATTAAATCAAAAGATACTGAACGTGTTCAAAATAAAAAATATTATTCTTATGTAGATGGTCTTGGTTATCCTGAAATTGAAGATTTTTCTGAGATTGAATGGAATGCCGATCCGGATGAAAGAAATCTTTATGAACGTGTATTTGAAGTTACTATTGATACTATTGGTATGTATAGAGTTAGAGTTACTAATAGAATTGGACGTAGCCAATCTTCAGCTTTAAGTTATATGGTTATTGTTGAAAAGCCTAAAACTGTAACTGTTACAAATCCAGTAATTAGTGGATATGTTAATGATACATTACTTTCTATTGAAGCAAATTCTGATGATTCAGATAAGAGTAAATTTACTTATCAATGGAGTAAAAAATCATTAAATGGTGATGAATATGCTGAAGTAAGTGGAGCAACTGAAAATACATATTTACCAGAAGAAACTGGATTTTATAAAGTAAATGTTCGTAATAATTTACATGTTGATTATAATGGGGAATTAGATTATACTACAGTTGATAGTTTACCAGCAAGAATTACTGAACGTGCAAAAACTTGTACTGTTGTAGCGATGTCTAAAACTCAAATTCCTAGACAACAATTAGGAGAAGGCTTTAGAATTTCAGTAACACCAGATTCTTCTGAAATTAGAGATATTAATTTTGGAGATACTATTTTATATCAATGGTATGATTATGGTATTATGCCAGGAGCAGAATATGATAATGATGTTGCGGCCGCTAATAATGGTCTCTATGAAACAACAGAAGCTGATAGTATTGTTGAAGGAGCTACTGAAGCTACTTTTTTACCAAATAGTGAACAAACAGGAACTTTCTATTGTAAAGTTACTAATAGATATAATAATGATGAAAAATCTATAAATTCTATGTTCTTTACAATTACTGATGAATAATAATAAAGGAGGGTTTGGCGAATGTATACAGATAGTCAAGAATATTTAAACCTGCTATATAAAATACAAGATAATAATAAGCCAAGCCTTGCTGTTTTAGCACCTGGTTATGAACCTTTTTATGAAATTGACTTAAATACAAGGACTATAAATGCTCCGACTGTTCTTGGTATTAAGACAGACCATAAAGCAGAAACAGTATTTTTTAAAGTAGCAAGACATTATGATGGTATTGATTTATCTAATTTAAATTGTATTATTCAATATATTAATGCGGCAGGAGAAGGACGAGTATATGTTGTTCCTTATTATGATCTTGATACTTGCTCTAATGAAGATGAAATATTGTTTCCTTGGGTTATTGATGGTGAAGTAACTAAAGAAGCAGGTGAAGTATAGTATTCAGTTAGATTTTTCTTATTAGATAATTCTGGTTCTTATTTATTATATAATTTAAATACTCTTCCTACTATTGGAATTGTAGAAAATGGAATAGAATTTAATGATGAAATGTTTTATATTGAAGTAATTCCTACTCCAACAGCAAGTGAATATGATGAAGGTGAATATTATACTTATAATGGCAATAATCATACTTATGAACGTAGTATAGGTAATTATGATAGAAGTATAAAATATTATAAAAAAGTTTCACTCGAAGATAAAGAATGGGCTGCAAGTTTTATACAAAAAATAGAAAATTATATTATGGAAATGTCATAGAAAGATTTGACATGGATAGTAGTTTAATATATAGGGGAAGAATGATAAATCATTCTTCCCCTATTTTTTATTTAGGACAAAATAGATTAAAAATTATATCTTATTTTTAAATATATTATAGGTATAATTTTTAAGAAGAAAAGGAGGAATCTTTTTAATGTCTAATAATAAACCATTAAAGGTATTTTTTAAAATTGGTCAAGAAGTAAATGCCAATGATGTATAGAAATTACCTTTGGAAGAAGGCCAAATTACTTTTTCTACTGAAAAAACAACGGGTGGAATAAATAAAGCTTATATTTATATAGATAAAAAAGATAATACTGGCGAAATACAAAGAATTAAAATTTCATCAGAATATGCTAATAGGGCAATAAATGATGAAGATGGTTCAAATATTCAATCAACTTATGTTAAACATGGAACTATTTCTATTGATGATATAAATAAACATATTTTTAAATATAAAAATAATGTAAATAATGAATTAAAAATAGAATTGCCTTATGTTCTTTTAGATGGAGATACCATGACGGGCAGTTTATATACCTTAGGCTCAATGTCTGCCGCTGGTGGTTTTTTAGGAGATGTAAAAGGAAATATTAAAGGAGATTAGGGTTCGTTTAGAAAAATTATTATTAAAGGTAAAACTGAAGCAAAAAATACTTATGATTCAAAAAATCCTCGTATTGATTTTTCATCAAATACTGAAGATCCTGAAATTATATCTTTAATTTTTACTGATAAAAATACTATTAATACAACTGAAGGAGCTTCTCCTCATAGTTTAACTTTAAGAGGAAATGATAGTTCAATAGAGCCATTATTTATTACTCCAAGACTTAAAGTTGGAACAAAATTAGATTCTCTTTATGCTTTTAATGCTGATTCGGCTTTAATTCATAATTGGATTGAAACGATAGGAAATTATGGATGGAAAAGTAGCACTTTAGGTGGTGGTATTTATATGCCGGATATAAATACTGTTTCAATATATGGTAATAAAAATTTTAAAGTTCCTGTATCTACTGTTTCTACTATTCTTGAAGGTATTTTAAAAGTAGGATTAATCAGCGGTAGTAATTATGCAATGGTTGTTAGTAATTCAGAAATTACTTTAGGTAATGCAACAAGTATTAGAAAAGATGGCTGTAATCTTACAACTATAAATGGTCATTTAGTTATTAATTCAGCAAAAAATACAGATACATCTTATAATGAAGGTATTAGAATAAATAAAAGTAATACATCAGAAACTTGGTCTGGAATTACTATTGGTGGAGCAGAAAATTCAACAGCAAGTACATCAATCGGAACATGGTTTGTTGGTTGTAAAAATGGAAATTTTTATGTAACACATAATAATCGTGATAACGCTTCATTATAGATTATTGGACAATTGATTAATCAAGAAGAAAAAGGTTTTATTGTGAAACCGAGAGTAGGAATAAATGTTGATAATATAAATACAAATTATTTTTTAGAAGTAAATGGAGTATCTTATTTAAAAGGAAGAACTTATTTTGAAAACGGTATTAGTTTACATAGTCCAACAGAGACAGGAATTCCTACTAATACTGGAATTTTCTTTAAGAATTTAGCAACTTTAGCAGCACCTACAGCTTCTTCTTTTGGATAGGGGCAGATTCAATTTTATGCGGATAAAGATACTACCGCAAATACTAAAAATCGGACTGGTAGAAATCAAAAGGAATCTGCTATTTTGTCTATTTCTGGAGAATCTGGTAAATTAACTCATCAATTAAGTTTTGATATTTCTAATAAAACTTCTATTGATGGTAATTTATATCATAGAGTTGGAGATGCTACTGCTTGGGAAGACTGGGCGATTTTACTTGATAATACTAACGTAAGTTGGAGTAATTGGACAAATGGTACTACTTCAGGACCTATTGCAAATATTAGTATAGGTGGAACTAATATTGCAAGTTCTGCTGTTCCGGCAGCTACAGAAACAATTTCAGGAGTTATAACTACTGGGGCACAAACTTTTAGTGGTAATAAAATTTTTAAAGGAACATTAACTGTTAATTCTTCTACTGTTGGATTAGGAAATAATATTACATTAGGTAAAGGTTCTGTTGATGATACTGCGAGAAGTATTATTGTTCAAGGAAAGGCTGGTAATATAATTTTAACTTCTCCTGTGAGCGGAGTTAGAACTTTATCTTTTACTAATGTAAATAGTAGTACTGTAAATGCTATTGAGGCTTCTAATTCTGGTATTACTTTTAATGGTAGTTTATCAGGAACTGCCGCTCGTGCTATAAGTGATGCTAGTGGAAATAATATTGTAAATACTTATGCTACTAAAACTGAAATGAATGATTTATTAGCTATTGCTGATGCTATGATATTTAAAGGAACTATTGGTAATAGTGAAGATAATCCTACTATAACATCATTGCCAGCTATTCATAATGCAGGATGGACTTATAAAGTTATTACTGAAAATAGTTATATTGGTAAGCAATGTGAAGTTGGAGATTTAATTATTTGTATTAAAGATGGTACAGTAGCAAGTAATAATGATTGGACAATAGTTCAAACGAATGTAGATAGAGCATTAGTTAGTCCTTTGGAAACTAAAACTGGTGCTTTAGCAATGTATAGTAATAATACTGGAATAGTAGTTCAATCTTCTATAAAAAGAGGAAATACAACTTGTCCAATTTATATTGATGAAAATGGTGTGCCGCAATCAATTACTGCTTATCAAGGAAATGCTGCTTCAGCAACTGTTTTATATAATAAGAGAAAAATTAATGGAACTATATTCAATGGTTCTGAAGATATTGTAACTAATAAATGGGGCGTTTCAAGACCTGCTTTAATTTCAGATGGTACTAATTTTGGAGAAATTTCCAATATAGATGGTAGTGATAATATTATTTTAAAGCTACCAACAACTATAAAAGCATCATTAGATGGAATTGCGACTAAAGCAACAAACGATGCAGAAGGAAATAATATTATTAATACTTATGCTACTAAAAATGAATTAACTTCATTGGAAACTAATGTAAATAATTTATTAACTGATAATGATGTTATGATATATAAAGGCACTATTGGAGGAACATCTTCAGGAGCTAATGTAACTGCTTTACCAGATAATCATAAAGTAGGATGGACTTATAAAGTTATTACAGATGGAACTTATGCGGGAAAAAGATGTGAAGCAGGTAATTTAATTATATGTATTACTGATGGAACAACAACAAATAATAATCATTGGATAACAAATAATGTAGGCAATGGAGTTCTTAATTTTAGTTCTTCTGTTCAAGATGGAGCATTAGTTATTTATGATGGTTCTACCGGTAAAAAAATTAAATAGGTTATAACAACTGGAAATTCTACTTGTCCAATTTATATTGATTCAAATGGAAAACCTCAAGCAATTACTTCATATTCAGGTAATGCGGCAAGTGCAACTATTTTATAGACTGGAAGATAGATAAATGGAACTATATTTAATGGTTCTGAAAATATTACTACAAGTAAATGGGGAACTGCAAGAAATATTTCAATATCTGATAATAGTAGTACTAATACTGGAACAGCAGTAAGTGTTGATGGTAGCGGTAATATTACTTTAAAATTGCCTGCTACAATATAGGCTTCTTTATCAGGAACAGCAACAAATGCAACTAATGCTACAAATGATGCTAGTGGAAATAATATTGCTAATACTTATGCTACTAAAACCGCTTTAAATACATTAAGTGGTACAGTAAATGGATTATTAGCAGCAGCTGATGCTATGATATTTAAAGGAACTATTGGTACTGGTGGCACTATAACATCATTACCTTCTACTTCTGAAGCTGGTTGGACTTATAAAGTTATTACAAATGGTACGTATGCTGGTATTACTTGTGAAGTTGGAGATTTAATTATTTGTATTAAAGATGCGACAACATTTAATAATGCTAATTGGACTGTAGTTCAAACAAATACAGATGGAACTATAACAGGTCCAGTAAGTTCTACAAATGGAGCATTGACTTTATTTGATGGAACTTCAGGAAAAAATATTAAACAAGCAACGAATAAAGGAAGTACTACACTACCTATTTATATTGATAATAGTGGAATTCCTCAAACAATTACATCATATGAAGGAGTTGCTGCTAAAACTAATAAAGCAAATATAACTTCAACAGTAAATGCTATTGCTTATTATAGTGATACGACAGGAACTTTCAGTTATATTAGCAGTAGTTCTGGAGCTTTTTATTCTACTGGAACTAATACAAAGCCTGTATTTGGAACTTTACCTATAGGACAAGGAGGCACTGGTATAACAAGTTTTACAATAAATAAAATATATTATGCTTCTGGTTCAACTACTTTAACGGCAAGTTCTCATAGTATAGATAATAGTCATTTAGCTATAAATAATAGTATTAATAATTCTTATAATTTCTATGTAAATGGACCTTCATATTTGAATGGTGAAGTTTGGGCTTCTACTTTATATCCTACTGAATTAGTTTTACCAACTACAGCTTCTTCAAGACCAGGAGCAATTTGGATAGGATAAAAAAGAGAAAAAGGAGATGAGTTAATTGTTAGGTTTAGCATGTCAATTTAATGGGATAAAAACTACATATTCAGGAACAGAATATAATTTTAATGCAGGAACATCAAGACTTTTACTAAGAACTGCTTCTGGAGATAGCGGTGTTCTTACTTATCCTTTAACTTCTGATTCTACAGCAAGTTAGTATTGTGGAATAAAAATAAATGTAGGAGGACATACTTGTTATTTAGCGAGACAAGAAAGTAGATAGTATACTACTGATATTCTTTCTAGTAATGATATAATATTATTAAATTCAAATACAGGACAATTAATATTAAATTAGTATACTGAAAATTATTTATATAATATTACTAAAAGTTCGTATACAGAAACTAATACATAGGCTTCAGGAACTTCTCTTGCTAGCGAACCTATAGAATGGGTTGGTTTTGCTCAAAATGTAACTTATTCTAGATATACAAATAGTGTAACAAAAAATGTTTCTGTTTATCAAAATAGATATAAATATAATTATTCAACTACAACTTCTTATAAGTTATCAGTAAATGGATATGGAAGTTATACTTCTTCATTATATTATAATATGTCTGGAGTTTCTAATAGCTCAAGTGAAGCAATTTTACATTCATAGAAAAATACTACTAGAATTACAAGAACAAGTTCAGGATATTATTATAATTATTCTACTAATGTTGCTCCTCCTTATTTAGCAACTATTTATAATTCTATTACTGTTCCAACTAATCAATAGTGTAATGCTTATACAACTGCATCTTATACTGATTAGTATACTAGATAGGCATTATGTCCATCTGGAATGACTCTTATTAGGACTTATCCAGAACTTGAAGAAATAATAGTTGAACAAGATATTGTAGTTCCAGAATCTAAAGGTGGACAATATAATAACGGAGTTGTTTACGGTTATAGTAGTAAATATTATGAAAATACTTTATATAATACAGGAACTACTTCAAATTTTTAGAAACCTTCTATTACTGAAAATCAATATTATACAGCAGCAATTGCAAATGGTACTTATTAGGGAGGATCTATTTATAAATATAAAAGTTATATAAATTAGGTTTATTTAAATAGTGGATATAGAAAATATGGAAGATATATTTCTATTACAGCCGAATCTTATGATGGATATGATTATGATTTACGAGCTTTAACTAAAACTGATACAGAATCTTATGAATCAACTGCAAAAAAAGCTAATACTGATACTTTAGTATCAGCAAATTATGGTCAATCATTAGGCGGTTTGAAAAGATGGTATGCTTGGCATGATGAATCTTATACTTATTTATAGAATAAAAATATTGCTGAAGCTGATTATGAAAAAACTTCATGGATAGATGATGATGCTGTAGCTTTTGTCCCATCTGGAGGGAGTAAAACTACATATAGAAAAATTTCTGGTTCAGATGATTTTGGTAAAAAAATAGATAGTGTTACTTATATTACAAAATTTGATAACAGATGGACTTAGGGTGATAGGATAGGTTATGCTTATACAAAGTCCAAAGAATATAGTTTTATAAGAACTGAAAAAGAACTTTTCTATGATGCTTATACAGCTAAAATATCTGATAACGGGGATGGTTATTATAGAACTCTTTATACTTCCAAATCAAATCAAACAACTAGTAATAAATTTTAGGTTTGGATTGGAAGTAATCCAGATGATAGATTATTTGATTCTTGGTCAGGGAAAGCTCGTGCAACTTTTGAAATTTGGACAGGTTATTCTAAAGATAATTTTGATGCAAAAGTTCAAAGAAAATCTGGTACTTATACAGGATATACTTATACACCTACCAATAAATATAAATCTCGTATAAATATAAATACTGTAGGATATGAATATACTTCAACATATAAATATAATTATTCTACAGAATATTATACTGAACCTTACACTTATGTATCAAGAAGTACTGAAAATACAACTCATACTGTTGCAGTTGTTAAATAGTTAACAACAGTGTATAAAACAGAAAGTAGATATACTTTACAATTTTCTTCAGTAGAAGAATTAATAGAAAATATATAGCTTTCAACATATACTACAAGAAATACCTATTCAATATTATATTATCAAAATAATGTAAATATTTAAACTTGACTTTTAATATTTTTTTTGGTATTATTTATATAGAAAATAAAATATTAAAAGGAGAAAATAATGAAAGGAATAACTGTAGTATCCCCTATGTGGGGTGAACGTCATATTACTGATAGAATGATCTTTTCTGTTCTTCATCAATATATAGGTAAAACAAATCCTTTTAAAATTCATTTAGTTTTAGTAGATGATTATATAGAAGGAAGACTTGAAAATGGAGACAGCTATTATAAATATTATGAATCAGAAGAATTTAAAGATTTTTATAATACAGAAAATATAAAAATTACTATTATTAAAAATAAAGAACATAAATATCAAGGGGAAAGTAGAGAAATTGGTTTTCTTGCTGGCGATTATCCATATTTTGTTTTAATAGATTGTGATGACATGCTTGCACCAAATGCTCTTGATAGATATATTTGGGCAATTAAAAATAATAGTCGTAATAAAGGATTGCCAATTGCTTACATAGGTGGTATGACATATGGTTTTGAATCAGGGATGCCACCTCAAATAATTCCTGGACATTCTATTTGGGTTCAAGGTAGGTGTTATAATCGTGATTTTATTCTTAAACATGATATTCATTTTCCTACTGGAATAAACTCTCGGCAAGGTGAAGATTATCCATTTATCAACAAAGTAGATTATGCTGTAGAACATGATCCAGGTTATCAAGTTCTTCAATTATTTACAGAAGAAAATCAACAATGTACTACATTTTGGTTTCCAAATCCCAATAGTCTATCTCGTCAAGATCCTCATTATGGACAACATTTATCAGGTTGGACTATGAAAAGTTCGGCAGCAATACTTGATTATTTTGAAGAATTTAATGAAAAAAATGATTTAAGTATTGAAGAAGATGAATATTTAAAAATGAGAAGCCTTGATATGACTATTTATAGTTTTTATAATTTTTTAGATTTTATAAGAGAAGTTGCTTCAACAGATTATGAACCTCTTGAAGAAGATTGGTATGCGTTACGAAATGCAGCTAATTATTTAAGAAAAAAACTTAAAGATACTTTTTGGGATGAAATTTGTTATTCAGATGTTGAAGATAAATTATATCAAGTTAAACATTTTTCAGATGTAAGATTTTGTGAAAGTTGGATTGGAACATTTTATGATTATATAAATAATAAGTCACCACTTTTAAATATGACTTATGATGAAATGAGAGAATATGCTAAAACTCTTGAATTTGATGAAGCTGGACACGAAATTCATTCACCACAAGTTGTTGCTTGGAAAGAACGTCATAAAGAACATATAAATAAAATGAAAGAAGGAGTGATTTAAATCACTCCTTTTTTTTATTAGGAGGTTTAATATGGATTGGTTAAAAATATTACAAGAAATATTCACTGTATGTATTATTCCATTATTAGGAATATTAGCTAAATATTTAATTGATTGGATTCAAGTTAAGAAAAATAATTTAATTGTTCAAGAAGAAAGTGAAATTAAACAAAGATATATTGAAATGTTAGCAAACACAATTGAAACTTGTGTTATTGCTACTAATTAGACTTATGTAAATGCGTTAAAAGATAAAAATGCTTTTACTTTAGAAGCATAGAAAGAAGCATTTGAAATAACAAAAAATGCCATTTTAGCTATACTTGGAGAAGAAGGCCAAAATTATTTAAAACAAATATACGGAGATTTAAATATATATATAATGAAAGAAATCGAAAAGAATGTCAATATTCAAAAAACTAATGGAAAATAAAAAATGGGTAGGTTATTTAACCTACCCATTTTTTTATGACCAATCATGATCTTCTTCAATTTTTATATTACTATTTACAATATAAGTTCCAATACAAATCGCATCACATTCATCTTGTGTAGCTTTGATACCATAAGTATCATTTACATATTTCTAAGCATTTCTTTTCTGTTCAGTTCTATTTTTACCTTTAATTCCTAATTTACTTTTCCAAACAGAAGCTAAAACTGACGTCCGCGGCAATTTTAGTCCAACGGCAAGTTCATATACAACTCCATATACCTCAGCTAATTTCTTAAATGTTTCAACATTATTCAACATTTCCTATCCATTCACTGTCTTTTGGAATTGTATATCTTCAAAAACTAATTCATCTACTTCATATTTATCAATCAGTTCCTATACTTTCCGTTTTATATAATGTAATCTATCGCCAATATCATCCTAATCAGCAGTAAATTTTCCATAATCTTTTAACTGATTATCTTCAAAATAAGCCCAACCCGAGGTTTTTGACGCTTGATCTAGTGCCAAAAGTTTATACACCAGTTGAACCCATACCACCAGTTCTTTCACCAGTAGCCTTATCATCAGAAGTGATATTATAATTCATTATAATACCCTAACCTATTCTATCTCCTTTTTTAAGATAAATAGGAAGTGGGGAAAGATTTATAATTTGAAAGAAAATCTCTCCTTCATTATCTGGATTATTGTAATAATCAGCGTCAATAATTCCTACACTATTTGCCATAATCAGCCAGTTTTTCAGCGGGCAGGAACTTCTAACGCTTAACTGTAAATACTGATTACTCTCCATTTTACATTTCATTCCAGTAGAAACAAGAGTAGGTTTAGCTTCTGTCTTTTTAGTAATTTTTGCTATTTCATCAAGTGAAATTGGTTCAATTTCATTATAATCATAAGACTTATTATACTCATTTATAATATCATTATTATGATATAACCAAGAATCAACAATTACATCTTCGGCAACTACAAAATCATAACCGGCACTCTAGGCCGTTTTGCGTTCGGGCATTGGCAAATCTACATCAGCGAAGCGGCTTACTTTTTCAAATTTAATATCCATTAAAAACTTACCTCATAACTCACAGCAACATCTTGCTCTGGTTCTTTCTCTTCGTTAAATTGTAGCTTTGCTTTTACTACTTGGTATTCCTCTAAAATTTCGCCCTTCGCTTTTATATATTTTGTTGTATATGAAAAATTAACTAACTCACAATTTGGTGTATTCTGTAACTTATCTCTTAATGCTAAAGCATCTTCTACTGTTGGAACTCTATATGTGTTTACTACGTTTAACAAATATGTCATCTCAATTTACCTCAATATTTATTTTATTCATTCTATAAAGTGTCTGCTCTTCACCGTTGATACCCATTACAACTCCCTCAAGATAACTCCAAGGGCCAACAAGATGAAGATTGAAGCATTCTTCGTCATAACATTTATGCATTAGATATTCTACAAGTCCACACATCTCGTGTCTTTCAGTTCCGATTATTGCGGACTTATCATAATACATAATTGTCTGCTCTGCCATTCCCGGTTCAATCTTTACAACAATTTTATCCATAATATACAACCCCATCTGAGTAATCAAATAAATATAAAACTGTCACATAGTCTTCATATTTAACCCAAATCTCAATAGCACCATTTTCTTGAACTTCAAAAGTTTTTACACTATCAAACGCTTCAAGACATTTAAGAACCATCGTTCCTAAATCTTCATCAGCAATTACTTCTTTTCTTTCAAATAAAGTGAAATATGAAATTTCTTTACCATATAATAGATAATAAATCTTATTACATTTTGTGTTAATAGTATCTTTTAAATCATTTAACTGAGTAGCATCCATATCATCCATTTGATTGATAATACTTTGATTTAATTCATATGCACTCATACTAATTCCATTAGAAGATACAGTTGTTGCTTTTAATTCATTCCATTTTCCATTATTCCAAGAATAATACTTTTTTGTATCTTCTACATAAATTGTATACCCTTCATTTAAAAGTGCCGTATTTTTGTTCTATAGTTCATCTAAATCTTTTACGGTCTCAGTCATCTTTTTCTTCCTTTCTTTATCTTATAAATATATTATACCAAATTTTTTTATAAAAATCAACTTTCATCCCATTCAAAATCATTAGAAGAAAGGATTCTTTGATTAGATGAGCCTCTCATATTTAGTGTAACATCTCTTAAATTTATATCAAATCTGCCGTCTATAATATATTCACATTGTGAAATAATTTGTTTAAGTTTCTGTATATTAATACTTGTCATTATCTCAGCTTTTGTATAACCAGTCCATAAATATATCTTAGTATCTGGCAATTTAGTTTTTACTTCATTTATAACCATTAGAGTTAAAAACTGATTTTCAGGACAGAGTGGCTCTCCACCCATAATACACAGACTTCTTTTTATACCATTTGCCGTTAATGCTTTTATAATTGATTCTAATGTATCATTTGTAAATTCATATCCGCCTTCAAAATCCCAAGTTTCTGGATTATGGCAACCCTCACAATGGTGAGGGCAACCTTGCGTAAAAAAAGTTACACAAACCCCAGGAGCGGCAGAAAAATCATTTTTTATTATTCCTGCGTACTTGATAGGTCTTCACCTTCTTTCCAATCTTGATAATATTTCCATTTATATCCTAAATGAGTTTTTCTTCTTCCGTGTAAGTAATCAAATAAGCAACTTTTTGTTACTTTTAAATTGGAAGAAAGTAATACATCTGTACTATTTATATATCTATTTATCAAATTATTATTTTTATCTAATTGACAAATAATTTTTGGTCTTAAAGAAAAAGCATATTCTTTTATTTCTTCAGGTGTTTTATTTAGAATATTTTCTGTTTTTACTAATACATAATCATTATACTATACCTAAGTTATTTTATCTGCTTCCTAAGTATTCATTGTATCAGTTGCTTTTTCATAAGTTTCTAATATAGAACCATCTTTTAAACTAATTTTAGTATAACTTATTTTTGGTTTAGAGGTCATATCTCCTCCTAAGGTTGCATTATATCCTTTTCCATTAATACCATATGTATTATAAAATTGAATATAATATTGTTCTTTTTCTTTAAGTTCTTCTAAAGAATTAGCCGTATCTATTTGTTCTATTTTAAAATTTTCAATACCATATTTTCTCATAGCTCTATATAAGGGCCTATCTGTTCCGTGATTAGCCTCATATTTATGCTATGTAAAACGTTTCTCTAATGAAGAAGTAGTTAATCCTATATAACTTTTATTGTTTATAAGATTAGTTATTTTATATATATAAATAAGTCTTCACTCCTTCCAAACCGCCGATTTAGTAAAAAAACGAAACATCAAAGACCCCAAGGAATTACCTACTACGATAATAGCAACGAACGCTAAAACTTTGATTGAAAACATATGGGCGCTTGCTAAATATCCTATATCGGCAACACAGTGTTCTGCTCCGAACAATATGAAAGCCGGCACGCATATAAGAACCATATATTCTTTTCCGTGTTTAAAACATTCAACTGCGGCGTAAATAAGAATGCCGCAGATGAATGCATTTATGAAAGTAATATATAAGGGAGTATTAAGTTTCTTTTCTACTACTTCTACTGCTGTGTCTATTGGATAGAAGTAAAGTATCATTGCCCCGAGGGCATTTCCTAATAAAATCGGCAAGTTATTTATTATCCCTGTGTATCCAACCTTACCTGTATATAAGTTTAATTGGAAATTACAGACGAGAAATAGCCCTACGGAAAATATAACCGCTCCGGCTACTCCTCCTATTTTTAAATTTATATATACTCCTATTGCTATTGCTATACCTGCTAAAATACTTTTTATGAATTCAGTCATTGTTCCATATACCCCGTGTGTTTTACTCTATGTTCTGTTTCATCTTGTTTTCCAAGATTGAAAGCAGTTTTATAATCACCGGTAAGATAACCAGTCACACGACGAAGCTGTTGTATATGACGGCTTCCACATTCAGGGCAACTGTCGTTAAATTCACCCTCATATCCACAGTCGAGACATTTATCATTAGGAACATTTATTGCCATATAAGGAAGGTCTTTATCCATAGCATAATTTATAAGTTCTTCAAGAGCATCAATATTTTTCCAAACAGTCTCTTCAAGTTCTACATAAGTAATACATCCTGCATTACTATATCCAGCAAGTTGAGATTCAATATCAATCTTATCAAATGGACTGATATGTTTCCATACTGGAACATGAATACTATTTGTGAAATATTCGTGATCTGAAACTTCTGGAATAATACCATACTTTAATTTGAATTTTTTCATTGCTGTATAACAAAGATTTTCCGCAGGAGTATAATATACACCAAAATTTAATTTGTACTGCTGTTTAAATTCAGCACAACGAGTTTTAAATAATTGCTCTATTTTCTTTGCGAGTTCCATACCTTCTTCTGTTGTATGGTCTTTGCCGATAAGGATTTGAAGTGTTTCGGCAAGTCCTAATTGACCAATAACAAGGGTTGAATGCTTCATGGCACTTTCAATTCCTTCTTCTGGTTTATACCCCATCATGGTATTATTTTCCCACATAAATTTAGCAGAAGCAGGAGACTGAGAACATATATGCTCATAACGCTCAATCAATTCATCACGAGCATCTGTAATAGCATTGTCAAGAATTTCCATAAAACATTCGATGGAATCTTTTCCTGCGAGTTTTAATAATTTATTACCTTTACCATCTGTAGCATATACATCATCAGCTAAATTTACTGCTTCCATAGCAAGAGTAGGAAGAATAATAGTAACTGGGGCGATATTACCACGACCATCCTTCATTTGAGCGTTCGTGCCTTCTTCGGCATTTATATCAGAACCATTATAAGTACGACATCCCCATGCCGTTATAAATAGACTATGTCATCAATATTAGTTGTTTTAACCTTCTAATACTGCCTATCGTTTCGAGTGTTTGACACCCTACCCTACTCACTTCTTTATATAAGTTTTTCTCTTATACTATGTTTTCGGTAGTCGTTGAGCTTTTATAATTTATCCTTTGTAATCCTAATTTTCCTAATTTTTTATTGTGCCAATCTTTAAAAAACCATTGTCTTTTACAACTTCTTTGAAAACAATCTTGACCCATAGGATAATCTTCTCTAAATGCTTTTCCGCTATTATAGATTTTTATGTTTTTATTAGTTTCTAAATTAAAAACTCTATAATATATATTCCCTTTAATTCCAGCAATATGGACTCCTCGTAAATTATTTTCATAAGCATGTAAATCATTTTGGCTACGAGTTACCCATTCTAAATTATCAGCACGATTATTTTGTTTATTTCCATCTTTATGATTTACTACTAATTCAGGACTATATCCATCACAAAAATGATAAGCAACTAACCTATGAATAAAGAATCTTTTTCTTATAGGAGAATATAAAACAACTCTTTTATAGCCAAGACTGTTTCTATCACCTTTTAAAGTTTTTCCTGTTTGTATATTTTTTACTTCTCCATAATTACTAATAACATAATTATTTTCATAATTTTTAATAGGTTTCCATATTTTTTCCATTTTACTCCTTTCTTTAGGATAATATTAGGATAAATTAATTTTAGCACACGAGTAACTTTTTAAAAAAGCTTCCTCCGTTTAGATAGGTTTAACGACCACAGGACAAAGTTTATGGTCGCCACTTCTGTAGCAGGATCGTTTTCATCATATCCAAAATTAGTAGTCCAATCTACATTAGCATAATTAGGATATAATCTCTTTGCTGTAGATTTAAGTGCTAATCTAAATAAATCATAATTTGGATCGCCGGGATAACGATTAACACCTTTTTTAAGTTTAAAAATACCACAGGGGAATATAGGAGTTAAATGAACTGAACCAAGTCCTTCAAGTGATACATTTAATAAAGTTCTTGTAATCAATCTTCCTTCTGGAAGAGTGCAAGTTCCATAATTTAAACTGGTAAATGGAAGCTGATTCCCACTTCTACTTTGTAAAGTATTTAGATTATGATATAATGCTTCAACCGCTTGATGGGCTTCTTCTTCTACTTGTTCCATTGCGAATTGATAAGCCTTAACATTATATTTATATTCAGGATCTTCAATAGATAAATTAGGATCAAATGGTGGAATTTTACTTATATCATAATCATTAGGATACAACCATTTCATACCTTTTTTATATGCTTTATAAAAAGATTTTCTCACATATGGAACCATAGTCCAATCAATATGAGTTGCGGCTACACCACCAAATTGACATAAACTTTGAAGCTGGAATATAACAGCAACAAGTTGCATAGCAGTATCCAAAGAACCAGCAGGACGAACATCAGTTTGTCTTGTTTTAAATCCCCTAGCTAATAAATCATCAAATGGAATTGAAAGACAATTATGCATTCCAACAGCATAAGAATCTAAATCATGAATATAAATTCTATTATTAATATGATTACGAGCAAACTTTGGAGAAATCAAATTTTTCAAAGCATACTCTTTAGTCATAACACTTGTTGCTTCGCCCATTCTTCCACCAAATGAATATTCATCAACATTGGCATTTTGATTTTGAACATTTGAAGCGTTAAGTTTTTCTCCAATAGCATCAAAGAATGTAGACTATGTAGTTCTTGCTACTTCTTTTTTAAATCTATATCTGATATAAGAACGGGCTACATCTCTACGTTCTGAACGCATAAGATAATCTTCAACTAAATCTTGTATTTGTTCTACTGTTAATATTTTATTATCAGGATGATCAAATAAAATCTTAGCAACAGCTTCAATTTCATCAGCTATATCTTGTGCCGTATCAGTTTCATATAATACACCATCAACCTCTAAAAAAGCATTGTTAATAGCGTTTATAATTTTTAATTTATCAAAATCTACTATATCACCATTTCGTTTTTTAATTTTTACAGCCATATATTAACCTCCACTATATATTCCCCTATTTTTAGGGGTCATTACTATATATGGTATTTCTTCAAGGTATCTTATCATATTTTGTCCAACGAATACTATCTAAATAAATTCTTTGAACTGATTGTATGAAGTCTTCATTAGTTTCATTTCTTAATACTGTATACTCAAACGGCAAAAGAAAAAAGTCCTCATCATCAGCTATATATCGTCTAAATATTTCTGGTATATCAGGATTTTGTTCTCTCATAAGTTGACGGCAAATTCTAATCCTACCCGGCACATCAACATAATATACTTTTAAATCAATATCTTTATGAAGCAATATATTCTCTATTCCTTCTGGATTAAGAACTGATATATTTATTTTATCTGTTTTTAAATCCTCTTTTAAAGTTCCATAAAACCAATCATTAAATTCAGCAACTTCAAGGAATTTATTTTCTAATACCTTTTTAGCAAAATCTTCTCTTGATAAAAAATGATAATCTACTCCATCTTTTTCATAGTCTCTTGGAGGCCGAGTAGTGCAAGATATGGTGGGAGATAAAAAATTATCCCCACCTTCTTCAAGAACTTTATTTAATATAGTATCTTTTCCTGCTCCGGCTTCTCCAATAATTCCAATCATTTTATATTTCTTCATCTTCTGAAAAACCTTTCGCTCGTTCTGTTTGGAGAATTATATCTCCATTTTCATCTATTTCTGTAATCTTATATAATTGATGACCGATAGAATTAGCATACTTCTTAGCTATGAAATTATCTTCTGACCTCATTCCCATAACCATAATCATGCTCCCTCTATTAAACCAAGATTTCTCAACTATATGTTTAACACCATCGGCACCTTTTTGAGAAATCTGCTTATCAAATAATGCAAAATATTCTTTTCTAAATTTCACAGTTACTACACCAGAAGTTGTTAATAAACTTACAGTGCTTTTAGTTTTATTTTTAGCAATACAAGTGCCGCAAATCTTACTTAATTTATATAATGTGATAATCTTTCCACCTTTTGGATATGTCTTTTCAACTACTGGATTTTCTGGTAAATCTTCAAAATTAACAATGCCATATTTGCCTTTATTTAAATGAGCCAACTCATGTTCGTGATAATAGAAACATAACGCTTCCATTTCCCAATGAGATATAGTGCCATCTGCGTATTTCTTCCAGTCTTCCATAAATATATCATCATTCAAGTTTTGAAGTATTTGCTTACCGTCTTCTTTTATCCAATTTCTAAACATATCCATCCAGCTTTGATAAAATTTATCCCAAGTTTTAGCATTTAATGAATATCCTTCAAAGTCTTCAAATCCCAATTCAGCTAAAAAATTCATTGCTCTATCATCTAATTGATAATATTCATCTGCGGCAGTTCTTCTACATTTTGCTTTTAAGTAGCGAGTGAATTCATATACCCTCTTTGCCATTCTTTTTTCATCTGTATCTATTGGAAGCATATCTCTTTTAATTAGAGTTGGCAAATTTTGAAGGGTAAGTCTACTTTTTTTATCACAAGTTTCATATATGAACCAAGCCATACATTGACGACGGTCCATCATTTCATCAAATGCTCCACCTTTAATAAGTGAAATCATTGCAGGTTTCTTTGGCTTGACTCTTAAATAAAAATCTTTTGGTGATACAAACGGACGTTTTTCTATTGTGGATTCAATTACATCATCACCCACATTTAGCATTGCTTTCATACCATACAAGATACGATTATTCTTTGCATCAGGTTTAAAACCATAATCAGATGAATTTATATTTACAAGACTTAAATTAATTCCTGCTGCAATAATTTCACCCATAGCTTTTGCTAATTTAGAATAGTCTGTTTGTCCTCCATTATCAGGATCAGTTGCTCCACTATTTACAATAAGACAAGCTGTATTCCAATAAATTGGATTCCAATTTGTTGCTATATATAAAGTTTGAACTCCAATAAATGAATATGCTAACGCGTGAATAATACTAAATGAATAACCCATCTGTGGGCCAGCTCCATATTTCCACACATATTCACCGAGTTTTTTACTTTTTGCTCTATCCAAAACCATTTGATGAAGTTCTGGAATTTTACTCATTTGTTTCTTACCAACAATTTTACGAGCCATATTTGCTTCTCCAAGAGAGAAATTACATATATTTTCATCCATTAACATCAACATAAGCTGTTCCTGGCTCGGCGGCACGCCATATGATTGTTTGAAATACGGTTCAAGACTTTTTTGTTCGTCATAATTCAAACCATAATTATCCATCTCACGATACCATAATTCAATATTCTTCTTATTCCGAACATATTTATCTAACGGACGCATTTCACCTTCTTCGCCCATCAGACGCATTAAGCCATTGGCATCTGCCATTTCCAATACATTCTGAGGAGCAATCTTCTTTGCCGCCTGTGCCCCAACGGGACTATCAAACTGGAACGTATTGATAACTGAAACATTACTTAATGCATCCCATATTCTTTGATCTTCCAGAGGAAGAACATTTGGATGAAAATATTCATCATATATTTCTCTTAGTTTTTTATCTGCTGGTAAAACGCCATCTTCTTGCATTAAGTTAATACATTGAACTAATTTATCCTGAACTTCTGTTACAAGGAAATCATATTTTGTAAGTCCCATATATTCAGCATCGTGTAAATCATACTGAGTTATAATTTCACCTTTCGGTGTTCTCATAAATGCACTACGCTCAAATGGGTCATTATCAAATAATATGACGCCTGATGCATGACTTCCTCTATGGTTTATTAATCCTTCAATTTCAAGAACAATATTGAGAAGTCCTGGATATTGATCAATTGCTGTTTTGAATAATGCAATCGGCCTTCTATCTTTATCTTTATTTCCATAATAAGTTTCTTTAACAGACCAAGTAAATCCTCTTTCTTCTGGAATAAGTGATGATAAAAATCTCGCATCATCAACATCAATTCCTTCTGGATAATCATCAGTTCTATATCCGCGGCAAGCTGTTAATATCGCACTTTTCGCGGCTTCAGTTCCATATGTAGCTATCAAAGTACAACCGAGATTTTCTTTTGCCCAATCACTTCCTTTAAGCCATTGACTTCTTTCTTCTCTTATCTTTTGGAGAATAAGAGGACGCTTTGATGGACAAATATCAATATCAATATCACCAAGTTCTACACGTTCTTCATTTAAGTATCTAAAGAATGGAAGATTCCATTCAATCGGATCAAGTTGAGTTATTCCCATAAGATAATGATTAAGTGCTGCACAAGATGAACCACGACCAGCACCAACCATTGAACCACAGTCCCAAATTAAATCAATATAATGTTGAAGAGTATTAGGATAACGAAACATATTAGTTTCAAGTTTTTCACTAATAATTGATTTAACTCTTGCTTCTTCTTCTAATCTATCTAAGTAGGTATAATCTCCTGTTTCACAAGCATGAACCCACCCTTTATTTATTTCATCAAGTTTATTCCAATTTTCATTTACCCAGTATCTATCTTGAGGATCTTTTGAAGTGAATAATCTACTCAATGTTGGATATGAATGTTTCATATCATCTGCATAATCATTATTCACTCCCCACCAAGCTGATGGCTCATAATTCTTTACTGGGACTTCTGGAATATCTTGTTTATGAAACAAACTATATCTTTGAATTTTATTTTGAATTTCTATTGTATTTTCAAAGATTTCATATATTTTTTCATTTTCAAATGAAAGCAATAATAAGTTTCCGGCTTCTTCAATATCCATTAATCTTGCAAATTCATAGAAATCATCAACTTCTCTTTCGCCTTCTTTTGACGTAAGATATGCTTTATGAATTGTTCTATATTCTTCTGTGAGATAATGAGCATCAGTGCCGACTACCATTTTTATACCATATTCTTCGGCAACTTCTTCTAATAATTTATTTGCCAATATTTGTTCTGGTTTATTACTTGGAGCACACTCAATATAAAAATCATCTAAGAATAATTCTTTCATTAACCTTAGAAATTCTTTAATTTTTCTATCATAATATTCAAATTTAATTTGTGTTTGTTCTCTAGTAATAATATCTATATCATCATCATTTTCAATAGGAATGTTCTTATATCTTTGTAATAATAAACTTGGAAGTTCTCCTCCAATACAAGCAGACGTTGCTATAAGATGACCTCTACTAAATCGCTCAATAATTTCAATAAGTTCTTTTTTAAGTGTAGGAACTCTTTCCATACGGCGAGTTTCATACATATTAAACCAAGCTATTGAACTTAATTCACGAAGTATTCTATGACCAACTTTATCTTTGGCAATCAAAATAAAGTGGTAATATTTTTGATTATCACCACTTCTATCATCAATCAGATATATTTCATTTCCTAATGCGATTGTGAATTCTGGATGTTCTTTATATACTTCTTCTGCATATTTATTTACTTCTACATGCGCTCCCAAACATTCATGATCTGTAATTGCTATTCCTGTAAGTCCTAATTCTATTGCTTTGTCAATCAAGTCTTTAGGTCTATTGATACTGTCTAATAGACGAAGATTTGAATAACAAGTATGATTGTGTATGCCGAAGTATCCTCGCATTTTTTTATTTTCCTTTTTCTTTTTATTATATCATATTTTTTATTATAAGTCAAATAAGTGTATAATCTTTATCATGTATTTCTTCTGCTATTGCACGCCAAATCATAAATAAAGCACGATAATCTGGCGGTATATATGCAGGTGAATAACACAATATTAGCTCATTTGTTTCATCTGCTAATTTGCCGAGATCGTAATCTTTGATTTTTTCTATATCTATCTTATCCATATAAGGACAATTTGATATATCAAAGATTATTGAATTATGATTACCAACCCAAGTATAATGATTAATATTACCAGTATCAAGTAATCTCTTTACCCAATTACCAGAATTGATTTCAATGATGGGTTCTTTCCATTCATCTCTATAATTTACATCATGATGATGGTCAATATTTATAAGATTAAATGATTCATTTTCTTCTGATAAAATATCAACAATTTGTTCATGACTTGTAATGAACTTGATATTATCAGTTTTCATAGCTACTTCTGTAATATATCTTGTAAGATATTCATACAACCATAGGTTAGGTCTAGCTAAGTTAAAATATGGAAACTTTTCACAAATTGTATCCATATCATTTCTTGGAGGGTCAATCATATCATTATATCCATCAATACTTGGCCCCATAATAATATCAAAATCTATTGTTGTAATAGTTTTCATGCCTTTATAATCACCAATTTTTTAGATGCACGAGTTATAGCAGTATATAACCAACGAGCATGACTATCGGCGTTATCTCCTTTCAAATATTCTTCAAATACAAGAACCTTTTCAAATTCTGAACCCTGGGCTTTATGACAAGTTATAGCATAACCAAAATCAAACTCATTAGGTTTTAATTGACTAGGTATTTTTGAAAAATTATTTCTATTTACAAGAGGCTCTCCTTCAATAAATAATTTTCTATCCATTCTAACATGACAAAAAGTTCCCCAAAGTTTATCTCTTTCACTATTTAAATCATAATAATCAGGAATAAAATCAGCAAACATTGTAGGAGTATAACAAAAATTTTCACGATTTTTATATTCAATATCAGATATGACACCAGTTACACCATTAATCAAAGAATCTCCATAAAAGTTTGCTATATTCCAATTATTACGAGTGCATATAATTTTATCTCCGTCTTGAGGTAAAGGATCCTCCCATCCAAATAAATCATATCTCATTTGAGCATTAAGACCTATCCGAGTTGCATTTTTGGCACATATAATCTGATCGGCCCAACCTAGCACTCCCATATTATTACGATATTCATCCCAACTAATAACTCGGACATCATTGCCTTTAAAATATTTTAAAGGTTTTTTATCACGAACATCCATACTTAATCTTAAAATATCACTTGTATCTTCTTGTCTCATAACTTCATCAAGAAATACATGAGGATGCTCTAAGATACCATTATCTAATGCTTTTACAGGAGGTAACTGACCAGGATCTCCAAGAGCAAGAATATGAATACCATATCCAAGCAAGGTTTCCCACATATGCTCAGGAACCATAGATACTTCGTCTATAACTATAAGTTTATATAGTTTATCTAATCTCTCTTTTACTTTAAAATAAAATGTGCCGTCTTTGCGCGGGATGGCATTATATATGAGCCGATGAATAGTTGAAGCATTCGGACATCCTTTTCTTTTAAGAACATTTGCCGCTTTGCCTGTATAAGCCGCGTAGCATACTTCTTCTTCTCGGTCAAGACCTATGGCATCAATTATAAAAGCCACAAGTGTAGATTTACCTGTTCCAGTCAGGCGTAGCCAGCAATACAACTATATAATTCATGAGCGTTGTATCTGGCCACTACTTCTTTCAACCCTTCTTCTTGTTTATTATTTAATATCAAGGATTTATTTCCTCCCTTCTTTTATATTCTATATATATTATATCACATTTTTTATAGAAAATCAACTTTACCCTCCAATTCGGTCCAAAAAATCGAGGCGACTTTTTTGATTTTGGCGGACGGGGCTTAGGACCCCGACCGGCCCAGCAAAAAGGCGAACCCTTTGGCTCGCCTTAAAAATAATACATCATTTTAGAATCATAGTCAATTATATCAATTTGTGGTGTTAATTTACCGCCCCAAGTATTTACGGCACAAGTGCCTACAATATTCATTACATTAACTTTTCCTACTTCTGGAACTAAACTCTCATATTCTTCTATTGAGGAATAACGCTTAATAGCTTCCACTCCATTAGGAAGTAAAATCTTAATTGTAGGATATTTTTCTGGTGACATTATTTTTATTGTATCTTTTGTAACTATAATATCTTTGATTAAGATTTCAGGTCGTTCAAGGCCTTTACCCCAAATACTATCATAATCACTAATATCCATAATCGTGTTTTTATCTATACTATTTACGTCCCAAACAAAATCTACTATATGAGATGGATTGAAAGTGCAATCTTTCAAATCTTCATTTGTATCTTTTATAAAATCATCAAAATCTGAATCATAAATCCCAACACCAAATGCTGAGGGATGACCTTCGGCAAGATATACCGTGATTTGACTATTCATAAATTCTTTAAAATTTTCAAGTCCTTCATATTCATATGACCGAGCTGAACCTTCCCATGCAGGAGAACCATCAGGTCCAGTAGTAGGAGATAAAAGTAAGATTGGTTGTTTATATTTAGACAATAATTGATTAGCAATTAAGCCTGTGAAGTTTCTATTAATACTAGCTGGCATTTTAACTGCGAGAATTTTATTCTCATTTAGTTTTTGCTTTTGTATCATATTATCAATTAGCTGATAACCTTCATCTCTTTGTTTATCCTGTTTAGCTTTTATATTTCTAGCAGTTCGGCAGGCTTGTTCGGCCATTGTTTCCATCTACCCCTTATAGCCACGTTTTGTAGAAGGAATTTCTAAATCTGCTTTCCAATCTAACATCGCATCAAAGAATAATTTCTTTTCTTCTTGTGTGCCGCTTCGGGTAATGGCATTTACTAACGGGCTTATATACCATCCAACAGTAAAAGGATTTAGTCCTCCATGATTACTTATTAAATAATCCTACATTTTACATATCTCATAAAATAACTTATTATGAACGTTCTTAGTGCCGCGTTTGATAATTTCTCTTGTTTCAAAATCCCGAACATCCATTACATCGGCAATAATGCCGAATGTGGCAAGATCGTAAAAATAATCTGAATAATTTTTATCTAATAGCTGGTCGATATATTGACAAAATTTTAATATCATACCAACGCCTGATAATGATTTTGTAGGATAATCACATAACTGATTATTGATAGTCACAGCATATGGAGAATATTTTTCAGCATGGTGATGGTCAATAACTAATACATCAATCCCTCTATCATGAAGTTCTTTATGAATATCATAATCATTAGAGCTGCTATCGGGAGCAATTACTAACTTTGTGTCTTTTGGAATATTATCTGTTAATCCATGTTGTTTTCCATCATGAAAATCATATGAGATATTATTCTCAACAAACCCAGGGAATAACAGATGTAAATAATTTAAAAGTAAAGCTGCGGAAGTATATCCATCGCAATCACTATCAACTTGAACAAATATCTTATCATCATTGTTAATATGCTTGATTAACATTTTTACGCCTTCTTGCATATATTTGATAGTGGCTGGATTTATAATATCTTCCTAACTTGTATTTAAGTAATGATAAATATCATCTTTTGTAAATCCTCTGTTGGCAAATATCTATTCAACAGGATCAAGCATTATATATTCTGTAAGAGGAAGAAGTGAAGGTCTGATTTGATACTCCATATAACAATCACTCCTTATTTTTCTTTGCTTTCATTATTTTAGCGAAATCTTTTATATATTGTTTTTTAGCATCTTTTTTAAGTTTAGAACTAGCTTCGGCTATTGTGCTAACAACCTGATTTACAAAATCAGCGCTCTTTTCTGCTTCCTCTTTAAAATATCCACATAATCCTACAATATCTTCTATATATTCAGTAAGAACAATTAGGCTTGTTAGCCCTTCGGCATTATCTCCACATATCTCATTCAACTTATTTATTGCTTTTACTATTTCATCTTCTTTATGCCTTATATAATTAGTTTCATTATACATTATACAACCCTTTCTTTATATAACTGTAAGAATATATCTTTCCCACAATCAATCGGGGAATCTTTATACCCAGTAAGCATATCTTTATCTATAATAAAAGATATTGATATACTATTACCAAATTTACTTTTCATCTTTTTAAACTTATCAACTAATCGGTTAAATTCTTTATCATTTCTTTCTTGAAACTGCCTATCAAAAGCAATAATAATTTCAGCACCAGTTTCTTTTAACATATTCATTTGATAAGTTGACAAACTAAAACCACAACAAGCAACCGATATATCATTTTCAGTCCCAAAATATGAACGATATAATAAACAAGATTTTTCGCTCTCAAATACAAATACTTTTTTCATATTTTTTATATTATTTTGAGAATGATTAAAATTGTATAAATTCATTCCAAGAGGATGACGATATATAAGGTTATTTATTTTTAATGGTCTATATTTGCCGTAATATTCAGCTTCTTCTGCCACAACTGTTCTGCCGCGTAAGCCTATAAATCGCCCCATTTTATCATAATGAGGGATGGTAATTTGATCGCCTCCGGGATAAAATCCAATATTACTAAGTTTTAAAACTTCATCTGAGATACCTTCTTTTAACCAAGGATCAATTTTTATTTTATAGTCAAGATTTTTTAAAACTGCTGGATCATAAGTTTTAAGAACTACTTCTGGTTGTCCTTTATTTACTTTAATTGTAGAGATACGTTCCCACTCAGAAAGTTGTTTGTAATCTTCCATTTTGTGAGTATCTTCTTCTACATATACGCCGTTAATATGAAAATAATTAGCAATCCAGCGAACGGCATCATTTAAGTCATAATCTTCGTGCCACTGTATATCAGCTACTTTTCTCACCAACTCATAAATATCAAAATAACAATCGCATTCAGTATAACATCTGAAAAGCATTGAATTTTCATAGAAGTATAACTTACGACTGCCTTCATTTGGCGGATTGTGGCATATAGTATCAGAGAGAATCCCGAAACTAGAATATTCAGGATTCCCTCCAAATGTATTTAATAAATCAAAAATATTTTCTAAGGTTAATTCTTCTTTTATTTCATCTTTATTATAATCTATCATAATGTAATAACTTTTACACAATAACCAATAAGTCCAAAGGTTTCATTTACATAATCACATAGCCACTTCTGAGGGTCGCCTCTTTTACCTTCTTGTTTCTGCAAAAGCAAAATATCTTCTGCGTCTTTATGGCTCATATGATATTCAATCAGTCCACGATGACCTCCCCATTCTTCCCAGGTTTTAGGAGTAGGGAGAGACCTCTTTTCAAGCTGTTTTGCCAGAGAAATTTTCTTGTCTTTTTTATTGAATTTCTTATTGTTATTTTTTGCCATTGTTATCTCCTAATTTTTTATTCTTTAAAAAGCTGATTCTTCTTCTACTAGAATTTTTATATCATCAACATTTATTAGTTCATAATTCCAAGTTGTACAAAACATTGGTTGAATACGACAGGTTCCTAAATCGGCTTTGCACCATAAATAAACTCCTTTATAGCGACCCCGTCTATTTTTATAAACAGACATTTTGATTGTCGGTTTGTCAAATACATTCGCATTTAAAATTGTTTCTAAAGCTTCTATATCATCTTTCGTTGTATTCAAAAGAATTGAACCATAGTCAATTTTATCGGCTATTGCTTTTGCTCCTCTTAAAAGATTTTGATCGGGAGTTTCACTTGTTGTATAATCAGCATTTAGCTGAGTAGCGCTCATAATGAATACTCCATATTGATTACATATATCTTTCAGCTTTGTAGATAACATAAATAATATATTATCTTCTCTTAATCTAACACCGCCAGACCGTCGTGTGATTTCTTCGAGAATTTTGATACTCGTATGGATATAGTCATGAAAAACATATTTAATATCGTGATCTCGAAGATTTTTCTTAATAGTATTTTCTACGTCTTGGAGGGAGAAGTCTGGCAATTCTTCAATGAAGATTGGGGAATTTTTAAGAATATTGGCTGCTTCTTGGACTCTGTCATCTTCATCTCCTTCATAATAATTATTAATTATATGCTCTTCATTTACATTAGCAAGAAAAGCAAGCATCATTGTTTGAATTTCCTCTTTTTCTTGCTCTGTTGTAATAAATAATACAGGTTGTGCTATACCAGTTTTTATCCACCCAAACATATCATCATAAATCTTATTACATCCTATATAGCAACAATCGGCAATCATACTTCTTGTTTTTCCGATACCAGTTGCCGCTGACCTTAAATAGAATTTTTTAAGTCTCGCACCACGAGTAACCGCATTGATAAGTGGACCGTAAAGTGGCACGCCAACCTCTGGATGTTCTTTAAATTTCTGTATTAACTCAAAAATGCCCTCTCCGGCCGGTGATGCTTGACCGTAGTCCTAATCGGCATATGTCATTCTAATTCGTGAAATTTTATCATCTACTAAATCGGCAAGACTTGTCAAAGAACTATTATCAAGAAACGCTTCTTGCATTTCTTTTTTCTTTGCATCTAAGATATTATCATCATCATATATATCACTTACATCTACGCCGTTTTGATAATATACACGAAGAAGTGTCATTTTCTTCAAACGATTATAGTAATAATCAAAAGTCAATTCATTAGCATATGTAGAAACTTCTAATAACCAATCGTCTCCTTTTTCGGCTTGATATATGCCCTAACTTTTTGGTTTTGATGCCAAATAATCATTTATATTTTGTAGTGTAATAACTTTAGCACCAAGTTCATGAACTTTATATATGGTTCCAAAAACTACTTTATGAAATTCATTTGAGAAATCTTCATCAGTTACAAAATATTTATCATCCATATCCAAAAGAGAAGGATTATTAAAAACGCATCCTATAACCTATAAGACGGCAGTTGTGTCATAATATTTAGCCATTATACGTCCTCCTCTAAGAATTTGAATACTTCAATCTTCTTCTTTTCTACTTTTGGAGGTGGAATTCTAATTTCTCTTATATTCACTACAATTTCACCTACATCTTTATTTATTTCTTTTGCCGTTTTAATTTTTTCAAAATGTTCTTGCGCTTTTTGATAACAATATGGGACAATACCGAGTGTGTTATATTCCATAGTTGCAGGATGTTTTAATACCTCATAATAATATTTTAAAGCATTTAAAATACCTTTATAAGTATAATTAAAATCTCGCCCTAAGTAGCGTTTCATCTACATTTGGATAACTGGATAATTAGCTTGCTTATCCCATAATTTATCTATGTATTTGCGGAGTTCTAATTCATCTTGTTGTTCGGTAAATTCTTCATTATTGTTTTCTTCTGCTTTTTTAGAACACTCTTTATGAGCGTATCTACTATTTGTTATCTAAATGAAAGGAACTTTATCTCTGTCAAATCTTTCTCCGCAATAAAAGCATTTTACAAAATGTGCTATTTTTTTGCCCTCCTTTCATTTTATAATAATATTATACCATAAAATAAGAAAAAAATCAACTCAATCCTGCGTAGGTATTGAGTTGATTTTTCTTTCATATCATAACTTAAATTCCTCTTTCATATCCATAATAATAAGTGCTAACAATTCAGCCTGAGAAGGTGAAAGATTCTGAACTTTCTTTCCCTTACCAAGATGCTTATCTACAATAGCTGTAATACGAGAACTAACTTTCGGGTCTTTATTCATAAGTTGTCCTGCCATTGTAGCAAATTCTTCTTTCATAGCATCAAAATCATATTCAATCTTTTGAACTTCTTTTTCTTTTTCATCTGTGACATATTTTCCATCATGTTCTTCGGCTTCCTTATCAATAGCTTCACGAACTGCTGCGACAAGGTCATCATAAGTAAATGGAATTTCTTTCTTTATATAATGGAAACGTCCGCCACAAGTAATACTATCATCATCAGCTCTAAGTGTTAAAACTGACATATCACTTGTTCTAACCTGATGAGCATATCCATAAATATCGGCCATACCTTCAATACACTGTTTAGCAGCTGAACCACTAATTGCGGGGCCAATATAATTATACTCATTACCGGCAGTATCAGTTTTAGTTCCCAGCTTTTCGTGCCCGATAAAAAATACTGCGTATCCAAGCTGTGTCAATCCTCTGAATACTTCTTTAAACTGACTTGAAAATGCAGACCAACCTTTGCCATATCCAGCATCGCCAAGATTCTCAACATCAAGCTGGTCGCATACATACTTCTGACACATTTCAGCAGCAATATCTACTGTATCTACAATAATTGTTTTATACATAGCCTTAACATCTTCGGATTTCAACTGACGATATACCATAAGCATTTCGGCCCAAGATGTAATATCTACTGCTTTTACTCCTGGAAGGGCATTATAACCCTTTTCAAATGCGAGCAAAAGTGCATCTGGCATCTAAACAGCTAATGTAGTCTTTCCTGTTTTTGGAGCGCCATAAATAAATGTAATATATCCGCTCAAATCTCTACTTACTTTATGTGGTTCAATCTTTGTTAAATCTATAAGTCCCATTTAATCTTCCTCCATATTCGCTCCTATTTGATATAAGTAGGGTATGATTAGAAATCATACCCGTCGTTTGCGCTACTACTACCACTTGTAGCTACATTAGCTTTCTTACGATTTGCCTGATACTTTTCCTGACGCTCTTTAATTCCTGCCAGATATGTTTCACGAGCTGCCATTGCTTCTTTAAGTTCCTCAGCTGTGATTGTGCTTTCATCATCCCAAGCATATGGAGTTCCCTTAGCCCAAGTCACAACATACTCTTTACGAGTTGAACGTGTCTCAGAAACTGAAACTTCTCCAAATGCACCTTCCTCTTCTTTACGAGATACGATTGTTGTAGAAACCTGAGTTCCTTTAATCTCTGTGAAGAGAGGATTCTTATTTGAAATACCCATACTCTCAAAATATGCGATAGCCTTTGGATTATACACAACCAACTCAACAGGAAGAAGTTCATTACGGAAATTGAAAATTCCACCACCAATAATTGCGTGTTCCTTAATATTCTTCTCCTCGTTAGCATCAACTGTGCGGAACTTTGTCACGACCATATCAACATCAAAAGCTGCTCTGTCTGCGACCTTCTCCTTCAGCTCTTCACTTGCTTTCTTAATATGGATAAATCCACCATCATTTCTCTTTACACTAACGAGTTCTTCCTCACCATTTCTGTTTGAATAGAATTCATTCAGAGCGATTGCAGAATCAATCTCAATCTTTGCAGCTTCCTCGCCAGCTTCCATATATGTCTTATGAGTGCCATCAATAATGGCGTTCATAATATCCCAGTTGCCGTTCTTTTTACCTGATGTTCCAAAAGTAGGAGTAACATAAGTAAAATTAACTTCAACAATATTTTCAAAATTATCATCAGTGGCAATCTTAATTCCACCGTTAATATATTCTGTGCCGGGGTTCTTAGAAGTCTCGCCCGTCACTTTCTTTTCCAGGCTATGCTCATACAAATAACCTTCAATATGTGTTGCATTCTTCATCTTTTTCTTCATAATTTTATTCTCCTTTTATATTATTCTACTACCTTATTTTTTCCTTTTTCTGTCAAAGCATAAATCACTGGATCTTGACTCACTTTTTCAACATAACCATCAGTTACAAGTTTCCGAATCGCACCAGATACGGTTCT
>Ga0247611_10000606_pt1 | contig 71816 bp, 63 predicted proteins | sample 177DNAGHGhighgp2_FD_192422 | JGI IMG/M metagenome (GOLD analysis project Ga0247611, IMG submission 192422) | Sheep rumen microbial communities from Palmerston North, Manawatu-Wanganui, New Zealand - 1770 DNA GHGhigh gp2 | ecosystem: Host-associated > Mammals > Digestive system > Stomach > Rumen...
TGGTAAATAGCCAAAGAGAAATATTAATAATAAGTAACACGCGTGTAAATGAGATTATTTTCTTTGCGTGATAAAATTATAAAAATGTTTTAAGGAGGTCAGGGGCTGTATGAGAACGGCATTATCAGTGGTATTTTCCATTCTGATAATCGCGCTTGTCATTTGCCAGGTGCTTGCCAGGCGCTCGAAGAAGCCTATCGGCAGGGCCGTGGCTTTCCTTCTTGCCGGCATGGCTACTCCTGTTTTGGGAAACCTAATCATAATAACTGCTTCGAATCAGCTTATCGCCACGATCGGATACTATGTTTATTTTCTCGGCATGGATACGGCAGTCTATTCCATCTGGTTCTTTATGCACGATTATTGCGACATGGGAAAGCCCAAGCGTGTTTATAATACCCTGATCCTTGTATTTTTTGCTGTCGATCTGATTCATTACATTCTTAATCCTTTTCTCCATCTTTCGTTTGCGACAGAACAGATCATGGTCGAGAACAGGGCTTATTACAGGCTTGTTCCGTATTTGGGGCAGGCTTATCACAGGGTCTTCTGTTACGGATTGTTCTTTGCAATACTGATAGTGTTCATCGTCAAGACTGTAAAGGTATCGAGAGTCTATTCGGAAAAATACTGGGTAATGTTGTTTTCGATGATATGCACCGGTGCGGTGGAAACCTATTATATCTTCTCCAGACAGCCTCTCGACGTGTCCATGATCGGGTTCGGAATGTTCGGCCTTCTGGTCTATTTCTTCGCACTCCATTACAGACCGCTGAAGCTTTTAGACCGTATGCTCGCCGGTATGGCTTCCGAGATGCCCGAGGCATTGTTCTTCTTTGACAGGAGCGGCAGATGCATATGGTCGAATGATCCGGGAAGAAAGCTTATCGGAGTATCAAATGAGAACTATGATGACGTCAAAGATGATCTCAGATTCCTCTTTGGTGACATCGATTTTGACAGCAGCGGCTGGGTAAAGAGAATCACTCTCGGCACGGGTGAGGATACCCAGTATACATATCTCGCGATGAGATCGGTCGTGGATGACAAGGGCAAGGTTACAGGTTCTTATCTTAGCGTCCGTGACATCACTGAGGAACAGCGTGAGATGAAGCGTGAGATGTACAGGGCGACTCACGATTCCCTGACAGGTCTTTACACTAAGGAATATCTTTTCGAGAACATAAGCAGAAGGCTCGAAAACGACAGTAAAACCGATTACATGATCGGATATATCGAGATCGCAAACTATAAGGTCATAAACGATGTTTTCGGAAGAAAATTCGGTGAATATACCATAAAGCATATAGCGGATTTCATAAGTAAAAATGCCGGTGAAAATACTTTATACGGAAGACTGTCGGGCGAAGCATTCGGCCTCCTGATAGACAAGGCGGATTTCAATGAGGAAATGCTGGAGGAAAGGCTAGAAAGATTCACCATCAGGGATAATAATCTTGAGCACCGCATCCTGATCCACTTCGGTATCTACGACATAGATCCAGAATCCGAGAGGGATATACCGCTTTTCTTCGACAGTGCGCGTCTTGCGACGACGATGATAAAAGACACCTATCAGAAGCACATTGTTTATTACGATGACAAGCTCAGAAATGAGATCATACATAATCAGCTTACATCCAACCAGCTCAAGGATGCGATCGCGGAGAGACAGATACGGCCTTATCTCCAGCCTATCGTAGACTCGCGCGGCATGCTCGCGGGAGCCGAAGCGCTCGTAAGATGGATACATCCTGATGAAGGATTCATGAATCCCGGCGATTTTATTCCGGTATTTGAACGTAACGGACTGATCGCGGAAGTCGACCGCTATATGTGGAGGTGCGCGTGTGAGATCCTTTCGGAATGGAAGAAGAAAGAAATCGGCAGTTTTATATCCGTAAATATCTCTCCAAAGGATTTCTACTATATGGATGTGGTATCCGAGCTCAAAGGTCTTGTCGAGGAATTCGGCATCGATCCCGTTAAGCTCAGGATCGAGATTACGGAGACAGCCATGATGACGGATTCCGTCGACATACTTAAACTTGTCAGCGGTCTCAGGGAATACGGTTTTATCGTGGAGATGGACGACTTCGGAAGCGGATATTCATCTCTTAATCTCCTTAAGGATATGGATATCGACGTCATTAAGATCGATATGCAGTTCCTGAGGGATTCGGAGCGCAACATGAAGGCAGGTACTATTATCAAGAGCATTATCAACATGTCGGAGGAACTCGGCATAGATACGCTCACGGAAGGTGTTGAGACGGCTAAGCAGTTCGAGAAGCTCTATGCAATGGGCTGCAAGCTCTATCAGGGATACTATTTCTCCAAGCCGGTTCCGGTGGAGGATTTTGAGAAGCAGTGGTTCGATTGATGTCTGATCTTTTAGCGAGGTGTGATCATGTTACAGGAACCTGAAGCGTTTAACCAGATAGCTTTCTCTTTGGCGAGACATTACGAGTGCGTCTATTATGTCGACATTGAGACCGGACACTACGTTGCATTCACGGAAGATGCGGAAGCGGCTGATCCCGAGCTGCCCAGAGAGGGCAATGACTTTTTCGGTGACTGCACAAGAAATGCGGAGAAATACATTCATCCCTCGGATCTCGCAAATGTGCTGGAGACATACAACAGGGAAAACATGGTAAATAAGCTCTCATGTGATGGTGAGTATACCATCGTCTACAGATCGATTGCCGGCGGTAAGGTAATCTACATGCGTCAGGTTGAGATCATGTGCAAAGACGGAAAACACATCGTCTGCTGCCTTGAGAATGTGGATGCCGAAATGAGGGAGAAAGAAGAGCAGTTACTGAATCTCAGATCCGCCGAACGCATGGCAAGACGGGATAAACTGACGGGCGTCAAGAACAGCAATGCATTTAAGGAATTTACGGATCAGCTGGACAAAAAGATCGCTTCCGGTTCTGAAGATGTGAAGTTCGGTATCATCATGTGTGACATCAACGATCTCAAACTGATAAATGATACGATAGGCCATCACTTCGGCGATGAGGCGATACAGGCGACGAGCAGACTCATCTGTAAGATGTTCCATCACAGTCCTGTGTTCAGGGTCGGAGGCGACGAATTCATAGTTGTCCTCCGGGGCAATGATTACGAAAACCGTGATTACCTGCTGGAAAGACTGCGGGAAGAATCGGACAGCAACAGAAGGACCAGCTCAGGTCCTGTCGTAGCTTCAGGTATCGCAGTTTTTGAAGAAGGTGATGAGAAGACCGCGGATGTCGTAAACCGTGCCGATCAACTGATGTATGAAAATAAGAGTGAACTCAAGTCACGAAAGACACTTGAACGCATACGGAATATGGAGCGGACGGATGCCCCGATCCCGGAAGAAAGGAAGCGGCTTCTTGATGCGAAGTTCGGTGCGATGCTGACCGTGGCAGGCGGAGGATACGTCTTCCTGAATGACATGAAGTACGATTATTCCAGATGGGCAATCTCACTTTTGCATGATTTCGGACTCGAATCAGAATACATGTACCAGGCCGATAAGGTCTGGCAGGAATACATCCATCCTGACGACTTGGAAGTCTATAAGGATGCCGTCAACGATGTCCTCTGCGGGAATGCGGAAGTAAAACCGATCAAATACCGCGCGAGAAAGAAAGACGGGTCTTATGCTCTCCTGTATACAAGGGGATTTGTTCTCAATGATGCTGACGGTAATCCGGAATACTTCGGCGGCATCATCATCGAAGACCGCGACTGAACCGGGGAACACTGAGCCATGAAAAGATTGCTGAACAAGGTTGCTGTCGTAACCGGGGCAAACTCGGGAATGGGCTTAGCCACCGCGCGTGCGCTCCTTGACGAGGGTGCCACGGTTATAATGCTTAAGCCGTTCTTCCAGACTCCCGAAGAAGGGGCAAGGACCGCGATCTTCCTTGCAACCGATGAGTCTGTTAAAGACATCTCCGGAGAATACTTCTATAAATGCCGTCCGGCCAGGTCTTCGAAACGTTCGAAGGATGCTGCGCTGGCTGCGAAACTCTATGAATTCAGTGAAACGCTGGTGCGTCCTGACGCTCGGTAGCTGACAGCGCCGGACTTGTAAAAAACAGAGATTGTGAGAATATATCTGTTGTTATAAGCAAAGAGGGGATAATGACATGATAAAGGCACTTCTGACGATAGATGATGTTTCATCAAAGAATACAACTGCGATAGTCGATTACTTATGCGAAAAGAATATAACCGCCGTTATGTTCATGGTCGGTGAATGGGCGCAGAAGTTTCCTGACGAACTCGTCTATGCTTTAAAACACGGGATGATCGTCGGCAATCACAGCTATTCACATCCGTTCTTTTCCGAACTCAGCTTCGAAGAATGCAAGGCCGAGATAGATAAGAATGAGGAAGTGCTGGACCGCTTTTATGCCGAAGCCGGTGTGGAGAGGAAATACAGACCATTCCGTTTTCCGTACGGAGACAAGGGCGGGGAGAATAAGGAGAAGATCCAGGAATATCTTGCCGAAAAGGGATTCAACAAAGTAAAGGACACCATGCTCTTTTATCCGCGCTGGAAAGAGATGGGTCTGGATAAGGATATCGACACATTCTGGACCTTTGATTTTGAGGAATACAAGATTCGCAAAGGCAGCGGTTTTACTTCCGAAGACGTGATAAAAAGGATTTACGGTCAGAACGAGGAATACGGCGCCCCGCTCCTTCAGGACGGGAATAATCATTTCCTTCTTATCCATGCGCACGATGAGACGGAAGAACTCGCTCCCGGCTATTTCATGACTTTCATAGATGAGCTGCTGAAGAACGGCGTTGAGTTTGTAACGCCTGAATTCTTCTGAAAAAAGAATATTTTTATTCCCACTTAAATCTGCGGAAAAAGGTCTTATGGATAAACGCAACTGGTTTTGGGATTTCTGGAAGTTCATAGCGGCTATCGGAGTGATCCTCGTACACATTCCGTTTCAGGGAAGGCTAGGTACCATCTGTACCTGCGTCGGCACCTGGGGTGTCGGTTACTTTGCCTTGATAAGCGGATATGCCTGCTGCGGCGAGAGTGAAAAGATGAGCAGGAAGATCTTAAAACGTCTGGGCAGGAACGGACTTATCACTGCTCTGTTCATTGCCATCTACATGTGTTTCAGTTACTACGTTTTCCGCAAGGAAAACATGCTGATCCTGTGGCAGCTCGAACTCAAGAAGCCGGTAACGTACTTGAAGATGATCTTTGTAGGAGACTTTGAGTTCTTCTACGGCTCTCCTCTCTGGTATATGGTGGCGCTGCTCTACTGTTATGTTCTCTTCTATTTCCTTGTCCGCTTTAACCTGAAGAAGGTCATATATGTGCTGCTGCCAATTTTCGCCGTGCTGAGGATCGTCGTTGATTCATACGTCAATTCCTTTAACGCCAATTGGCACTGGAGCGGCAATGTCCTGGTCGGCATGCTCCCCATGGTACTCGTCGGATATGTGATCGCGGACCAGAAGGAAAGACTGCTAAAGATCCCTACATGGGTGCTGGTGCTCGGCTCGGTCCTTACGGCTTTGGCAATGTTTACCTTTGTCTGCGTGAGGATAGGAAGGATCGATATCTCCCAGCCGTTCAAGATGCTGTGTGCTTCGTTCGTACTGATCCTCGGAATGAAGAAACCGAACTGGTATGTGATCAAACCCCTGGCTTTTCTCGGACGCGAAGACTCGCTCTATATCTACCTGTGCCACTTTATCCTGATGTATTTTACTTCAGAGTTTGTATACAGTTTCCCGAAGGCGGGAAGATATGCCTCATGGCAGCTGCCGCTCGCAGTCATCATCGTTTCCGTTGTCTTTGCCAGAGTGCTGTCGATGGTCATCCGGCTCATTAAATTCCTTATCGGGAAATTCTTTCCGAAAAAGACCGCAGTACAGAAAACCTGAGATGATGTAGCATCTGCGGATGTTATAATCTTATGTGGTGATAATGAATAACGGGGAGGATGGAAATATGGGAAACGGAAGAAAGTGTCCGTCATGCGGCGGTACCATGATCTTTGAGCCGGGATGGGACAGCCTTTTATGCCAGTCCTGCGGCTACAAGGAGATAATACCCGAACTGGTCTCGAAGATCCCGGTTCAGGAGATGGATTTTCTCTCTGCACAGAATACCGCGAGCCATGACTGGGGCATGGAAGCCAAGGTCGTGCAGTGCAGACACTGCGGTGCCCAGACGATCCAGAACAAACTCCAGCTCTCCGGTCTCTGTCCTTTCTGCGGTTCCACAACTGTTGAGACTGCCGATCCTGAAAAGGATATCATGGCGCCTAACGGAATCATACCGTTCAAGATTACTGAGAAACGTGCATTCTATATCTTTAAAGAATGGATAAAAGACAGGTCACTGGCTCCCGGAAAGCTTGCGGCCAATGCCGATCTAAAGAAGTTCTACGGAATCTATGTACCGCTCTTTACCTTTGACGTATTGACCGTGAACCGGTATACGGGCAAGTACAACACTGCCGAAGGAGTACGCTTCAAGAGCGGAAAATATCAGTTCCAGGTAGACGATTTCCCTGTAGTTGCCAGCAGACAGCTGTCTTCTGACAGACTGCTCCAGTCGGTCGTAAAAGACTATTGGACGAAAGAAGCGAGACCTTATACGCCTGATGCTCTGGCAGGATTTCCCTGTGAGCATTATTCGATCGGTCTTAAGGAGGCATGGAACAGTTCAGGTGAAGAACTGTACAAATACCTGAAGCGCGAGACGGAGAATCACGAGTCGAAAGGAACGTATCTTGATGCGGAGATCGCCACTGATTATTTCGACCTAAAATACAAATATCTCATCGTTCCCGTATGGCTCAATTCCTTCGAATACGATAACAGGTTATACACTGTCGTCATCAACGGACAGACAGGCAAGATCAACGGTCAGTGGCCAAAGTCGTTCGGCACTTTCCTGCTGAAAGCAGTTGACCTGCTTTTGTGATATGAACATTCATATCTTCTTATCTGTCTTTTGCCTTGAATTGGCGGAAGGCAAGTGTTATATTGCCATGGAAAAATAATGCAAGGAATCAAATAATGGGCTTTCTATACGAGACACATCTTCATACCTGTGAGGCAAGTGCATGCGGAAAGGTTCACGGTGAAGAATACATCCCGTATCTGATGGATAAGGGCTTCAGCGGAATTATCGTGACTGACCACTTTTTCAACGGCAATACGTGCGTGCCTGAAAACCTGCCCTGGAAAGAAAGAGTCGAGATCTACGCGTCCGGATACGAGAGGGCATTAAAGGCTGCCGAAGGCAAAGACTTTAATGTCATGTTCGGCGTCGAGTTCAATTTCTGGAAGGATGAATATCTCCTCTACGGCATCGACAAGCAATGGCTTCTCGATAATGAATGCATCATGGAGATGACAAGGCATGAACTTTTCGAAGCCGTTCACAAAGCCGGCGGCATCATGATACAGGCCCACCCTTACAGGGAGAGGGATTATCTTTCGGACATCAAGCTCGCTCCGACGGCATGCGACGGCGTTGAAGTATATAACGCTGCCAATAAGCCGAACATGAACGCACTCGGATATGAATACTGCACAGAACTCGGTCTGCCCATGACGGCGGGTTCCGACATACACTTCTTCTATGAAGGTGACATGGGCGGAATGCTTTTCGAAAAGAAGCTCGGTTCCATAGCTGATTATGTGGCTGCCATTAAAGAACGTTCGGGAATCCCCGTGAGGTTAAGCGCCGACGGTACCATTACACCTGTCGCTGAGATAAAGGAACAGACTGTTCCGACAGGTCTTCCGACTCTGCCCGTTCTCTATCCTGAAGGCAAGTGAGATATTGAAGAGCAAAATCTGCTTTTTATGTTTTTTGCCTGCAAGTGCCGAAAAATCACACAACTGTCATAAATTTTGCGTAATTATTGAGATAGTATTTACAAATAAACAGTGTAAAATTAGTTCGAAAAAAGAAACAGGTTCATTTAAGGGAAGTCAGACATGGAACGCAAAGCGATGACGATAATAATCACTTCAGTGGCGGCAGCAGTGCTCATTGCGCTGTTTGTTGTCGTTATCGTCATGGACAGAGCATCCGTAAAGACTGTTGCAGAGACCCTGCCTTCAGCAGGATCCACGGAAACCGCAGAGAGTTCCGAGACGGAGACGACCGCTGCAACTTCCGAAACGACAAAGGAAACAACGAAAGCTACTACTACCACCACGACATCGTCTGAGACCACAGAGACAACCGAAGAGACGACAACCGCAACTACAGCCGCACCCCGCAGAACAAACAACACAACAAGAGCGACTGAGGCCACTACAACGACGACCACTGCTGAGACCTCGGAAGAGACTTCTGAAGAAACTTCCGGAGAAAACGGAGGAGAGAACGGCGAAGGCGGCGGTGAAGGAACAGGCGAGGGCGGTTCCGGAGAAAACAACGGAGAGAATAACGGGGAAAACGGCGGCGGAGATAATGAAGGTTCCCTCGAAAATGACGGCGGAAATAATGAAGGCTCCGGCGATAATGGCGGCGGAAATAACAATGAAGGTTCCGGCGATAATAACGGGGAAAACGGCGGCGATAATAACGGCGGATCGAACAACTGGTTTGATAACACCAACAACGGCTGATCCCTGCCGTTAACTCATCCCTCTTAAGGAACGATCAATGGGATATTTCATGGACATTAGAAAAGAACTCGGCAGCAGACCGATCATCATGGCCGGTGCCGGTGTTTTCATTATCAATGATAAAAACGAAGTGCTGCTGGGCAGAAGGACTGATAACGGATTCTGGGGACTGCCTGCAGGTTCGATGGAACTCGGCGAAAGCTTTGAGGAGTGCGCGAGAAGAGAGACGCTCGAGGAGACGGGGCTTCTTTGCGGCAAACTCATTTATCTTGATCAGCTGTCAGGGAAGGATACTTACTATGAATATCCGAACGGCGATCAGGTGTATCTTGCCTGTTGTTATTATGTCTGCTTCGACTACTCGGGCGAGATGAAAGTGCAGGAGGAAGAGGTCTTTGAACAGAGATTCTTCAGCCTGGATGAACTGCCTGAAAACATTGACCCCGTAGACTCCGTGCTCTTCGGCGGGCTCAGGGAATTCCTTAAGAGATCAGACTCCTAAAGTGTCACAGAATCTAATGAAGGCCTTTATGCCGTCAGGGTCTCTTTTGAAGACTCCGGCACATTCGAGTATCTTTGCAAATGCTTTGCCGATCTCGCATCTTATGGCTTCACGTATCTTTTCCTCTGTGGACAGATCGTAATTTCCGCACCAGCCGGCTACCCATTCCGCATGCTTTGAGATCAAGTCATTTGAAGTCAGATCTTCGCCGGCTGCAATGGCGTCCGCGAGAACTGTCATCTCGTTCTTGAGTCTTGCGGGAAGAACAGCAAGTCCCATTACCTCGATCAGTCCGATATTCTCTTTCTTGAGGTGATGGTATTCCTCGTGCGGATGGAAGACACCCATCGGATGTTCTTCTGTGGTGATGTTGTTCCTGAGGACGAGATCCATCTCGAATCTCATGTCATCAGTTCTTCTTGCGATGGGCGTGATGGCATTGTGTCTTGTGCCGTCTTCCGAGTAAGCGCGGATGAATGCGGAACCGTCGCTGTATGCAAGCCATTTCTGAAGTATGTGTTCGGCACAGGATGCGATATCTTCCTTGCTGTCAGCCTGAAGCCTGATCACGGACATGGGCCATTTTATAATGCCTGCAGTTACGTTTTCAAATCCCTTTATGGTAAACATCTCTTCGTATGGGGCTCTGGCCATGGGGAATTTATAGCGGCCGCCCTGGAAGTGGTCGTGGGATAATATGGAACCGCCGACTATCGGGATGTCGGCATTTGAACCTGCAGTATAGTGAGGGAACTGATCCACAAAATCGAGGAGCTTTACAAAGGTGCCGCGGTCGATCCTCATCGGGATGTGCTTCCTGTTAAGGATGATGCAGTGCTCGTTGTAATAAACATAGGGTGAATACTGAAGATAGTATTCCTCGCCGCCGAGCGTTAACGGGATTATCCTGTGGTTCTGTCTCGCCGGGTGGGATACCGTTCCGGCATAACCCTCGTTTTCGGGACAGAGGAGACACTTCGGGTAGGATGTGCTCTTTGCTCTGCCCTGGGCGGCGATATCCCGGGGATCCTTCTCGGGCTTGCTCAGATTGATGGTGATGTCTATGTCTCCGTATTCAGTCGGAGATTTCCATTTGACGTCTTTGGCGATGCGGTCGCAGCGGATGTAGTTGGTCTTTTTGGACAGCCCGTAATACCAGTCTGTGGCGATCTCCGGACCTGCTTCGTACAGTTCCCTGAATGTGTTGATCACTACTGAGGGCGGCGGTGTAAGGATGCCCATGAGCTTTGTGTCAAAAAGGTCCTTGTTGGCGATGGAATCGCTTTCAAGTATTCCTTCGGCAAGGGCGTAGGAGATGATGTCCTCAAGTATGAGATGAAGTTCTCTCGGAGCAGGCATGCTGTCCGGTTCCCGGTATTCGTCGAGACCGAGAACGGGCAGGAGGGAGTTGATGGCATATGTCCTGTCGAGGTCATTTGTCAGACCGCTCCTGACTGCGTAATCGACCAGTTCCGATATGTATGTGAAGATCTCCGGGGCTTTATCCATTTCCCGATACCTCCTTCATTTTATCTCGATGCCGCCGTATTTTCTGATGGTCAGGATCTCGCATGAATCCTCACCGAATAAGCGGTCCATGTAATCTTTGTACTTTTCGGCATTCTCTTCTTTTACGAATGCCTGTATGGTTCCTGCAAATCCTCCGCCGTGGACTCTTGCCGCTTCGTCATCTCCCAGGATGATCCCGCTTACAGCCAGCGCGAGTGACATGTTCTGCGTCCTGACATCGGTATTCGTGTAGACGTTCTGGAGATACTTAAACGAAGAATCCCCTGATTTTCTTACCAGGGAGATGAAGGTCTTTATGTCGCCTTTTTCGAGCGCCTCAGCTTCCTTGCCGGCACGCTTTGTCTCTTCTTCAAAATGGAGCGCGCGGAGCACTGCACGATCTCCGGCTTTACTTCTTAATAGACTCATATTGTCCATTATCTCCTCCAAAGAAACGTCCCTTAATTTATCGTGTCCCAAAAGTTCTGCGACTTCAGTCATCTCTTTGGGGATAGCCGCGTATTCGGCGGTCAGGTCTGCATGGGAGCCTTTTGTATCGGTGATGCACAGCACGTATCCCGATCCTGCGAGATCGAAATTGATGCGCTTTACGACGGGCGCCGAAGGGTCCTTAAAATCGATATGGACAAGGCTTCCGACTGAGCATGCCGTCTGATCCATGAGTCCACAAGGCTTACCGAAATAAACATTCTCGGCTTCCTGACCGGCAAGCGCAACGGTTACCGGATCTATCTCCGAGCCGTTGAAAAGACCTGATACTATTGTTCCGATGAGCGTTTCAAATGCCGCGGAAGAAGACAGTCCGGCACCGATGAGAACGTCGCTTGTTATATATGCGTCAAAAGCACCGAGAGAATATCCGCGGTTCTTCAATGAGGCGAGAACGCCCCTTACCAGGGCTGCCGTGGAGTTCTTTTCTTCAGGCTTCATGCCGAGATCATCTGTCTTAACAGTGACAGGACTGAAGCCTTCCGCATTGACCCGGATCTCATCTCCTGTTGTCCTGCGGACGACGGCTATCGCATCCTTGTTTACTGCAGCTGCCAGGACTTCGCCTCTCTGATGATCGGTGTGGTTGCCGCCGATCTCCGTGCGTCCCGGAGCGCTGAAGATCCTGAGATCGTCATGTCCGTCGCTGAATGTCTTCGTAAAGGCCGTTATGGCAGCGGCATAGCGCGAAGGCTGCCGGACGGCAGCTTTCAAACCGTATATATCCTGAAAAACACCAATCCCAATCTCAGTCATGGTACACCTCCTGATAATCGAATTATAAGTTGTAACAGGCAAACATTCGAGAGGAACGGGCATGCGCTTTTGCACAGGAAACGGAAACTAAGTTTGTGCAAATTGGTTTCCGAAACGACAGGAAATGCCAATTTTAAACTGTTATCATTATGGCAGGAAACTCAAAAAGTAGAATTTGGTTTCCGCACGGCAGGTGCATTTGGCACAACATTACGGAGGAACCTTACATGGCTAACGGTGATGATCTGAGAAACAGGATACTGGACAGCACGATAGTAGTCTTTAACCGCAAGGGCATAAGACTGACAATGGCAGACATTGCCACTGAGATGTCGATCAGCAAGAAAACGATATATAAGGAATTTGAAAGCAAGGATGGGCTTTTCGACGCGATGGTCGATTATATTTTCGGTTCTATAAAAGAGAAGGAACAGGAGATCGCAAACGATAAGTCGTTAGGTACCGTGGAGAAACTGAAAAGACTTCTGGGAGCGATGCCGGAAAAGTACAACGGGATCAACTATCAGGATCTTGCTCCTTTAAAAGAAAAGCATCCGAAGGTCTATAAAAAGATAGTAAGAAAACTTGAGACCGGCTGGGGAACGACGATAGAACTCATAGAAAAAGGCAAGGCGGAAGGCGTCATAAGGAAAGACGCGGACGTCGGGATATTGAAGATAATGCTCGAGTCTTCCATCGAGAAACTGATCTCGGGCAGCACGTTAAAGAAGAACAAGATCAGATATGTCGATGCGCTGAACACGATCGTTGACGTTCTGGTCGACGGGATCGCCGTGCGCTGAAACAACAGGAGGCAATAAACCATGAACAGATCTGAGAGCGTATTCGGAAACATGCAGCCTTCTTCCGTACAGAGGAAAGCGGTAAGATCCAAGGCCAAGTATCAGAAAAAGTTCGGAGACGACAGCAAGGCGGATTATTCGGCCGTTGTTGTTCCCAATGAATATATAGGAGACATGCTTGGCGTAAGCAATATCGCCATCGGCAGCGCCGCGCCCGGAACAACTGAAGGGTTCGATAAGGAAAAGGGTATCATCGTCGGCAACATAAGGATGGGATTCGGTCATTACAGGATATCGATGGCGATCGCATCCGCCGCAAATCACATGGGCTATAAACCATACTGGATGGATCTTAATTCATATAAGCAGACCACCTGCACGAAGGTGATATCGGCTCAGAACGATCTTTATTCCACGGGTTCACGTCTCTCGCAAAAGAGCAGGCTCTTTAACAGGATCGTTTGGGAACCTCTGAACTACGAGGGATTCAGACAGCTTACCTATAATTCGGGCGACCAGAAAAATGCGGAACTCATGGCACCTGTCTTCGCGAACGTTCCAAAGGACATTCCCGTGGTTGCGACCCATGTCTGGCCCGCACAGGCGGCTCTTCATGCTGACATGAGATATGTCGTGAACGCCATTCCCGACAACTGGCCGATGGCGCTTCATTTCGCGGAAGGCAGCATACATACGGTTCAGACGCATTACGCTTATCAGGGCTACCGTATCTGCAACGGTATGGCAAAGGATAAGGTGCTTTCCCCGATGCCTGAAGACAGTCTTGTCTATACGGGGCACTACATCGATCACGAGCTTGTCGCAAATATTGAGGAAGACTGCAGAAGGAGACTTGAGCGCAAGGCTCAGGGAAAACCGATGAGATTCCTTCTTACGATAGGCGGAGCAGGCGCGCAGAAAGAGATCTTCGCCGCGATCATAAATGAACTTATGCCGGCCGTAAGGGAAAAGAAAGCAGCCCTCTATGTGAATATCGGTGACTACATGAATGTGTGGGATGACTTAAAGAAGATGTGTCCCGACATAGGCATGTCGACGACGACCCACTTCAATAACTGGAACGATACGGTAAAGTTCGCGGAAGACGCGCTGGACGGAGATGTCGAAGGAATACATCTCTTCTGCCATGACAACATCTTTGAGGCGGTATATGCCACGAACCTCCTGATGAGATCCTGCGATGTGCTCGTTACAAAACCTTCGGAACTCGCTTTTTATCCTGTGCCGAAGCTCTTCATCAAGAGGATCGGCGGACACGAACAGTGGGGCGCGATACATTCCGCGGAGATCGGCGACGGTACTCTCGAGTGCAGGGATATTCCGCACACCCTGCAGATGATAAACCTGTTCCTGGAAGATCACACAACGCTTGAAGGCATGTGCGGATGCATCGTCAGGAACAAAGAGAACGGCATCTATGACGGGGCTTATGAAGTCGTCAGGATCGCCATGGAAATGAAAAACAGCTGAGCGCATAAGGGTGGAAAGGAGAACGGCTATGAGTACTAAGAAAGGTCTTTCCGGAGTTGAGAAATTTGCATACGGTGTAGGTGCCGTCGGCAAGGACATGGTCTACATGCTCTCGGCTTCATATATCCTGTATTACTTCCAGGACATCATGGGTGTAAGCGCGATCGCAATGGGTCTCATACTTCTCATCGCGAGAGTTTTCGATGCTTTCAATGATCCGATAATGGGATTCATCGTCGCGAAAACAAAGACAAAGTGGGGCAAGTTCCGTCCCTGGCTTATGATCGGCACGGTAACGAATGCCGTCATCCTCGTCCTGATGTTCGCCGCGCCTCCGTCACTGGACGGCAGGGGACTTGTGGCGTACGCTGCGGTCACATATATCCTCTGGGGTGTTACATATACCATGATGGATATCCCGTATTGGTCCATGATCCCCGCATTTACGGAAGGCGGTAAGGAGAGAGAGGGACTTTCTGCTCTCGCAAGATCATGTGCAGGCGTCGGTTCCGCTCTCGTAACGATCCTCACGGTCCTGTGCGTAGCCGCACTGGGTAATGCTTTCATGGGAAAGAATACCGACAGCAGGACTGTAACTTATTCATCATCGGACAGTTCCATCAGTTCTTATGTCGTCCGTCTCGATGAGAGCGGAAATCCCACTTCCGACATGCTCACTTTTGATGCCGGTTCAACTGATATCAGGATAGATGTAACGGGTTCTGACAAGGTTTTCGAAGGCAAAGAGATAAAGGACGGCGATGCCGTATACGAAGGTGTCATTACGGTAAGTTCGGATAACGCGAATGTTTATGCCGAGATCAACGGCATGACCATAAGCGAACCCAAGGTCAAATATGCCGACAACGGAAAAGAAAACAGCGGCTCCGTTGTGATCTTCTATGTGGACGCAGAGACTTATTCATCGCTGAAGGATGCTTCGGTCCTTCAGGGAACCGTCAGCATGGAATCGAATCTTGAGACCGAGCGTGTCGGCTTCAAGTATTTCTCGATCATCATCGGCATCCTCTTCATAGTATTTATCACCATAACATGCATCTGCATAAAAGAGAAATCATCCGTCGACATGCAGACAGCATCGGTCAAGCAGATGTTCAAGGCGCTGATCCAGAACGATCAGGCCATGACGATAGTACTTACGATCGTACTCGTAAACTCCGCAACGTACATCACTTCGAATCTCCTCATCTATTTCTTCAAATACGATCTGGCAGGTTCGAACTGGCAGGGCAACTACACGCTCTTCAACACATTCGCGGGCGGAATGCAGATCATCGCGATGATGATATTCTTCCCGCTGCTCCGCAGAGCATTTACAACCCTTAAGATCTTCTACATAAGTGTCGGTGCAGCGATACTCGGATATGTGATCCTGCTCGTCATGGCTCTTGCAGGCACCAAGAACGTATTCCCGTTCTTCGTTCCCGGCTTCTTCATCATGGCTGCAGTCGGCATACTCAATGTCATCGTCACGATATTCCTCGCAAACACGGTCGACTACGGTGATCTGAAGAACAACAGAAGAGACGAGTCGGTCATCTTCTCGATGCAGACGTTCGTCGTAAAGCTCGCGTCAGGTATCGCGGCAATGGTCGCATCGGTCTGCCTCGCGGTATTCAATATCCAGGAAAATTCCTCGGGTGCCCAGACTGCTTCGATGCTGGTCCGGAGCCTGAAAGATATGGTATCGGGTGCTGATACCGCCATCGATAATTCATCGGTCGTAGGCCTGAGGCTCGTCATGACGCTCGCGCCTGTCATCCTTCTCGTGATCGCATTGTTCGTGTTCAAAGCAAAATATATACTTACAGATAAGAAGCTCGAAGAGATCTCAGGAATGCTCAAAGCAAGGAGATAACGCTATGATCAATGCCACAGGCGACAAAGAGACACTGTTTATCCTTGATACCGACCATACGACATATGCGATGAAGGTACTGCCCTCAGGACAGATCGAGCATCTGTACTACGGCAGGAAGATCCGTATTTCTGATGCGGACGGGCTTACCGAATACCAGGAATTCCCGGCGGGTAATACCATCGTTCCGTCAAAAGAACACGGCAATCTCACGCTCGAGGACGTAAGGCTCGAGATGAGTTCCTACGGCAAGGGCGATATCAGGGAACCTTTCATAGAGATCGTAAATTCCGACGGCAGCATGACGTCGGATTTCAGGTACCGTCTGTTCGAAAAGAAGGAGGGCAGATCAACCGCTGACGAAGGTGAAGAGGACATGCCGAGATCTTACGGGAGCGATGCTGAGATACTTGAGATCACACTTGAAGATAAAGAGAATGATCTTGAGCTCGATCTGGTCTATACGGTTTATCCCTCCTGTGATGTTATCACGCGTTATGCGGTGGTGAGGAACGGCATGAAGAACGATGTCGTCATCCGCAAGATAATGAGCACGCAGCTCGATCTCGATCCCGGCGAGTACGTCTTCACGACCTTTACGGGCGCATGGACACGTGAGATGAACCGCAATGACATCCCGGTCGGAGGAGCAAGGCTCGTCAATTCGACAGTTGCCGGAACATCATCCAACCGCGCCAATCCGTTTGTCATGATCTCCCGCAAAGGCTGCACCGAAGAATACGGCGACTGCTACGGGATCAATCTCGTTTACAGCGGAAATCACTATGAATCAATAGAGAAAAGCTCATCGGGAAAAGTGAGATTCCTTTCGGGCATCAATCCCGACGGATTTACATGGAAACTTTCGAAAGGAGAGTCCTTCGCCAGCCCCGAAGCGGTCATGACGTTTTCGCCTTCGGGATATAACGGACAGAGCGGGCAGATGCATAAGTTTGTGTCTGAACATATCCTGCGCGGTCAGTGGAAGGACCGTCTTCGGCCCGTCCTGCTGAATTCCTGGGAAGCATCCTATTTCGACATCAATGAGAGAAAACTCTTAAGACTCGCAAGAAAGGCCAAGAGCGTCGGGATAGAACTCTTCGTCATGGATGACGGATGGTTCGGAAAAAGGGACAGTGACAACTGTTCCCTGGGTGACTGGTATCCCGACAAAAAGAAACTGCCGCACGGCATAAAAGGGCTCTGTGACAGGATAAGAAAACTTGGTCTCGAATTCGGCATATGGGTGGAACCCGAGATGGTAAATGAGGATTCTGACCTCTTTAGGGCGCATCCCGACTGGGCCATTAGGATCCCGGGCAAACATCATTCCGAAGGAAGGAACCAGATGATCCTGGATCTCACGAGAAGAGAGGTTCAGGACTATGTCATAGAAGCGATGCGGAATGTATTCTCTTCTGCGGACATTTCTTATGTTAAGTGGGATATGAACAGGATCTTCTCGGACGCCTATTCTGCCGCGCTTCCGGAAGACCGTCAGGGTGAAGTCTTTCACAGATACGTGCTGGGACTCTACCGCGTCATGCGGACGCTTACAAGGGAATTCCCGCAGATCCTCTTTGAGGGGTGCGCTTCTGGAGGCAACAGGTTTGACCTGGGCATCCTGTCATTCTTCCCGCAGATATGGGCCAGCGATGACACTGATGCTGCTGCACGCGTGAGCATACAGAACGGGTACAGTTACGGATACCCCATGAGCTGTGTGACGGCGCATGTTTCCGACTGTCCGAACCATCAGACTTTAAGGCGCACTCCGATAGAGACAAGGTTCAATGTTGCCTCGTTCGGAGTGCTCGGTTATGAATGCAATCTCTGTGACATGAAGAAAGAGGATATCGAAGCCGTAAAGGCCCAGATCGCGTTCTACAAAGAACACAGGGAAGTCATGCAGTACGGGCGCTTTTACAGAGGCGGTCTTATTAACGACAGTTCCTGCTGTCCGGAAGATCATGTCACCTGGACCGTGGTGTCAAAGGATAAGAAGAAGGCCGTTGCGATGACCATGCAGATGATGACAAGGCCGGGAATAAAGTGGAGAGTCATAAGACCGAAGGGGCTAAATGAAGAGACACTTTATAAGTTCAGCGGAAGGGATCTTACCTTTGACTTAAGGAACTTCGGCGGTCTTGTAAACTATGTCGCGCCATTCCATGTCAGACAGGACGGCGCGGTCCATGCGCTGATAGCAAAGTTCGTGAAGATGAGGTCCGAGCCTGATTCGCATGAGATGTATGGAGATGCCATGATGTATGCAGGCGTCCATCTGAAGAACGCTTTTACGGGTGCGGGTTATAACGAAAACGTGGCATACTGTCCGGACTTCGGATCAAGGATATATCTGATCCGCGAAGCATAACTGATCAGGTTGCTCTGTATTTTCTCTCGGGATACTTCTCGTAGTATGCCTTCTTGTCGGCATACATCCTCTCATCTGCTATGCGCATCGCAGTGCGGATGTCTTCACCCTCATGGACCGTGTAGGTGCCTACTGCAAAGTGAACATTGTCCCTGTCAGCCTGTTCTTCGAGAGCTTTGAGCCTGACTTTGAGCCCGGTCTCATCCATGCCGTATATGATGAGCATGAATTCGTCTCCGCCGGCACGGTAGACTTCAGCATCGATGAAAACGCTGCCAAGCACATGTGCAGCTGTCTTCAGGAGGTTGTCGCCTGCTGTGTGGCCACTCTCGTCGTTTACGCGCTTAAGACCGTTAAGGTCGGCAAAGACGACAGAGTAGGGATATGTGATATAAGCCTTTTTCGAGACTATGTCGTTTACTACATTATTCATTGCATTGCGGTTCTTTGTGCCCGTAAGCATGTCGGCCGAGCTGAGCACTTCGAGCTTTTGGAGCAGCTGGTAATTCGAGATCTCGGAAGCGATGAAGAAAGTCGTCAACTCAAGTGTTTCCTTGATCTTTACCGTGTTATCCTCGTTAAAGTTCAGTGCCCACATATAGCCCAGAGTTTTGCCGTTGTATTCGAGAGGGAACAGTACGATGTTGCGGACACCTACTTCGGTAAGTGATCTGTACCATGCCGGATTGACTGATTCGAGCCATTCCCTGTCCTGCTGGTTCTTAATGATGATGCAGGTGCTTCCGTCGAGCGTGGCATCCCAGGACTGCGTTATGTCAAAGAAGCCGTGTCTGCGGAAAGGCTTGCGCGCTGCTCGGTATCGACATGCGGCGTTACCTCATAAGAATAGAGACAATATCCGGTGTTTTCACTGTCGGATTCCAGCGGAAGGAGAAACATGTTGAGCCAGAGGTTCATGAAGGGAAGACTTACATAAGTATGAAGAGGCTGTCCAAGGATCGCACTGCGGTAGCAGAAGTCCTCGAAATTCTTGTTCTGGGGGAAGAATTCCTCATATGGCGAACCGGGTATGAATTCCCTGTGCATTGTTGCGAGCATATCATCGCAATGGGGTTTGTTGCCTGCGACGATGCGGATGTTTCCGTAACGGTCATCCGGGAGCTTATCGACGGACATAATGCATGCTTTACTCTTGTAACCCGAAAGCAGTTTGTCGAAATCCATGGTGATGCCTCCTTGAAAAACTACCATGTGCCTAGGATATCACAGACATTTGAGGCTTTGTTGAATTCTTCGCAAACGATATATATTCATAACGAAGAGTTAACGTATATGCTATAATTTCGCGTATGAATCTTCTTAAGAAAAAGTCTCTCTGGCTTGGTGCGCTGCTTTTGCTGCTGCTCGGAGGAGCAACACTTTACGTTGTCTACCGCGAGCTCCGTGGTCAGGATATATTGGGAACACTGAAGAATGCCAACCTCTGGTGGGTCTTGGCAGCTGTGGTGTCGATGGCCCTTTATGCCGTTGCGGACGGCATAAACATCAGCCGCTGCTTAAGACTTGCGGGTTATAAGCTGACATTCGCGCAGATGATGAAGTATTCTTTCGCAGGCTTTTTCTTCAGTTCAATCACCCCGTCTTCGACCGGAGGACAGCCGGGACAGCTCTACTTTATGGCAAAGGACAGGCTTAAGGTATCACACAGCGCATTTACGCTTCTTTGCGCCCTGCTGAGCTTCCAGTGTGCCGCAGTAGTTCTCGGAGTGGTGGGCGTGATCTTTTCGCACGGAGAGGTATTCAATCTTCAGGGAAAGTTCTCTTATGTGTTCCCGATAGGTTTTGCGCTTAACATCGCGATAATTATAGGTCTGTTCTGCGTGCTCTTTACGAGAAGGATCGCGGGTTTCTTCGCGGGGGCAGGTCTTTGGTTCATGAAGATAAAGGGAATAAAGCCCGGCGATAAGTTTAAGTTTCTCAGGTCTTTTGCGGCCTACAGGAAAGCAGCTTCTCTTTTGAGACTCAACAAATCTGTATTTGTTAAGATGCTCATCACATCGTTTATCCAGATAATACTCTTTCATTCGGTCACGTTCTTTTGCTCACATGCCGTCGGATGCAGTTCTCTCGACTGGTTTACGGTACTGAGGACACAGTCATCTCTTTTCATTTCCGTATCTTCGCTCCCGCTCCCCGGAGCTGCCGGAGTAACCGAATACGGATATGCTCTGTTTTATGCGGATCTTATACCTGAGGCTTTGCTCGGGAGCGCCATGCTTCTGTCGCGTTTCTGCAGTTTTGTACTGCCGCTTGTCGCGAGCGGCCTTGGACTGGTGGCTTTATCAGTTAAGCAGGAAAAATAATGTGCCAGTGATACCGGTATCAGTTGAACCCGAAATGTCTTCTGGCGATCTTATAAGCCAAACGGTAAAGAGGATAGCTCATCCAGCGCGGCATCCTGCGCAGAGGCCTCATGGGATGACGGTAAAAGGGTCTGCTCATTATCCAGTTGTAGTAGACGGGACGCTTTTCCTTTATCTCATCCAGGAACGATTCCATCTGCGCGGCATCTTCCTTTGTGCCTAAACGGAGAAGGAAGGATACGGTCGCGAGCGTGACTATCTCGGTATAGTAGTAAAGATATTCCTTCTTTGCGGGATTGGTTATCTGATCCACCTGGAGAGCATAGAGCATGAGCCTGTTGACCTTGAGCTGCTGGTCCATGCGGCTGAGCATGACCTTCTCATTGACCGATTGGTCTTCACGGCCGATAAAATAACGGTATAGATCGACATCGAGATAGTACATCTTCTCGACATGGATCATAGGGTAGCAGACGAAAAGGTGGTCGACGTAGAAGGTGTGCTTCGGAAGATCCATTCCGCTGTTCCTTGCGAGCTCGGTTCGGTAAGTTGCGGAATGCATGAGGATATAAGATCCCGTGGCGAACTTTCCGACTTCATCCCAGCCGAAGAGCCTGCCGATGGGGAGGTTCTTTCGGTAATCGATGGCGCAGCTCCTGCCTTCGTTGACCTTTTCGTATACATAGTTTGTGATAACAAGGTCGGCTGCTTTTGAAGGATCTCTCATTTCTTCGAGAACATCCAAAAGCTTGAGCAGGGAACTCTCATCGAGCCAGTCGTCAGAATCAAGGACTCTGTAATAAAGGCCGGTGGCATTCTTAAGACCGGTCATTACGGCATCTCCGTGACCGCCGTTCTCTTTGCTGATAAGGCGTACTGTATCGGGATATTTCTCTGTATAATCCTGAGCGATCTTTGCGGTGCCGTCAGTAGAGCCGTCATCAACGACAAGGACCTCAACTTTATCCTTGCCCGGTAATAGACTGTCGATTGCTCTTCGCACATAATCCTGCGAATTAAAGCACGGGATTGCCACCGAAAGAAGTTTCTGCATTATCTAGTGAAATAACCTTTCTTCAAAAACCGATAGACATTATATCACCTGTATTCGAAATAAAATATTTAATTTTATTGAGGAAATGACGGAGTTTAAGCCGTTAAAAACCCATTGCTTTGAGTTCTTTAACGACGCCGACATAGAATGCCGCAATGTCGCTTACTTCCGTATCGGAAGAGGGAAGGCGGGAGGTGAATCTTCTGCGTCTCAGGTCCACGACATCGGCATGGGAGATGCCGCGTCGCGTGGATGAAGTGTGCACTCCCTTGAAGTTTGCCCAGCGTGAAGATGCTACAGAGACCATGCCGTCGTTCTCTCCGTCAAATCTGCTGACGACGGGGAAGGTGATGCAGAATACCGGATCCGAGAATGCGCTCTCGCACTTGAAAGCGTAGCTCTGGCAGTAGATCCCTTCGGGAGCTGGATTGTCGATGTCGAACTGCTCTGCCGTTCCGGTTGTCAGGATATCAAAACATTTATAGCTGTCGGGATGTTTGTCGCCGAGGATCTTCATCCACAGATCGGTTCCCCATGCAGCCGTCTTTACCATCCATTTAGGACTTTTCATGAGAAAGTCGATGGTGTGCGACCCGTGGTGGGGAGTGTCTATTGTCGTGATGGATGCGATCTTATCCTGATAGCCGTGGTTTACGAGATACTTCGCCTCGAGCCCGCCCTTGGAATGGGCGAGGATGTTCACTTTGTCGGCTCCGGTGACCCTGAGTGCCTCATCGAGGCTTTTTGCGATCGTGTCGGCGTTGCTCTCTATTGATCCTACGGAATCCTGGTTGCCGAAGAAAACACGGGCACCAAGGGATTCCAATGTCTTCGGGACTCTGCCCCAGTAGCACAGATGCTTTCTGTCACGGAATCCCATTCCGTGGACCATGAGTAACGGGTATCTGAGATCACAATCGCTGCCCATAAGTTAAAGCTTCCCCTTAGTATTCTGTACTTTATGGGAAGTATAACGCGGTATTATACAATGTTCAATACTGAATTTTGTTTAAGAGCCCTTTTCCGCAATATTGCCACAGCCTGACCGCTTATCGCGCAGTACTTTGAGCGCAACAAAGGCGATCACGAGACCTATGGCTGTTACCGCAAGGCTCACGGTAAGCATGAAGTGAGGTCCTTTTATGTCGAGAAGACGTCCGCACACAAGGCTCGAGAATACTCCGCCAAGGGTAATGGAGACGTTGATGTAAGCCTGGCCTTTGACCTGATCGAGTCTAGCCATGGTCTGATTTACGAAGTAGGCGGATACCGGGATGAAGACGGCATAGGCGAGCATCTGCATCGCCTGACTGATGTAGACCAGCACCATGTTGGGCGCGATGAGCATGAGAAGCGTCTTTACGAGAAAAGCGGTGCCCGAGATGAGGAGCAGGTTCTTTACGGAGATCTTCTTCATTATCTTATCTATCAGGGCCATGGTCGGGAGCTCGAGAAGGGCAGCGATGAATACCGCTGTACCCATGGATGCCTCGGTGCCTCCCAACGGTGTGATTATCTGGATCATGTAGTCGTTTATCGCATTGTGGGCGAAGAAAAAACATACGGCGCCAAGTACGAAGAGCATGAATCCGGGATAAGTCTTTATGAAGCTGAAGAGGTTGTTGTGGGCTACCTCAGTTCCGTGAGCTTCTGCGGCTTTGACTTCGGGTTTCTTAAAGAAATAGAGTACGATCAGTGCTATCGCCAGGAAGATGATGTCCAGGATCATGAGGATGCTTACTCCGAACCTTCCGATCGCCATGCCGGTAAAGACCGATGTTACGGCAAATCCGGCCGACCCTAAACCTCTTGCAAGGCCGTAGTAGATATGGCATCCCGCGGCCTCGTATTCGAAATACATGGCCGTGATTATCGGCTGATAGACCATCTGGATCATATAGATGAGCGCGAATATGATGAAAATTACAGCAATCCCGTTCCTGATGATGAGCAGGAGGACCGAGCCTATGAGCAGCAGTGCGGTGGATGCCATCGACACGTTGCGGTTGGTGAGCTTACCCTGTTTGTCGATCAGCCCGGCGATGAGAGGCTGGAAGATGACCGAAAGGATATTGGCAAGTGCGAGAGTGATGCCTATCAGCGTGTTTGAGAAACCTTTTTCGAGCAGAAAGACCGACGCATAAGCGTGGATCCCGCTGTATACGGCAAAATAGGTAGCGTTGATGATGATGTATCTTAAAGTCCAGTATTTCTTGGTGCCTGGCATAAGCGCCTCTTCTTTCTAAATTGCGAAAGCCGGGATCTTAACATATTATTATCGGTAAACTGCTTTCAGGCTGAATAAATGATAACAGGGTGAAGATATGGAATATATTAGAATTCTTGGAGAGCTTATCGCCAATCCGTTATTGGATTTTCTCATGGCATTCGTGGGAATGCTGATCGTTTCGCTCCTCATGATGCTCCTTCAGCTGGCATTTTTCAAACTGTTCAAGTCAAAACTTCAGTATATAGAACTGTTCGGTTTTAAGTTTTCCAAGCCGGAGCAGGGAAAGTGGGAATACAGGGGCCACAGGAACAAATTCGGTTTTGAAGCGGCTTTCAATTTCGATCTGAAGGCATGTGCCGGTATGGACAACAAAAAGATGGTCTCATATGAATACGGCTTTATCCTGACAAGCACGATATCCTGTTTGATTATTTCTGTCATTATCTGCGCGGTCTGCTGGATCAATGCTTTCAGGATATCTCCCTGGTTCGCGGCATCTTTCGTCTTTCTTACCGGTTTCTGGACATTGATGTTTGGCTGCGGAAGGCTGGTCGTTGCTTTAATATCCATTGCAAAAACAAGTTCGAAGAAAACATTAGGCGGCTATGCGTCACAGGCATACGGGATGCTCAGGTCCGGTATTCCCTATGAGAGGATGGATCTGAGACCAGTCAGGGAATTGAATTTCCGGAATGTGTGGGATGCCGAGAAGATAACATATTTCCCGATCTATTTCGCATATCTTGATGCAAACGGGAAATATGATCTGATGCCGGAAGCCGTTGCCGGCATCGAGAGCATACTCAAACCCGGAAATACGTCGAAGCCTTATTTGATCGTATATTTTTATCTCGTCTTTTACTATTCGTATCATTATATCGTGCCGTCAAAGGCCAAGGAGTACTATCACAGGGCAGGGGATGCCATTGCCAGGGATAAAGATTCCGACGGTATGTGCCTGAAGGGATTTTACGAACTAAACTGCTTCGGAAATGTTGAAAAGGCGAAAGAATGCGCCGCGGCAGCCGTAGCGAAGATCGAAGATTATCCATCTGCTGTCGAAAAGGAATACTGGAGAAACAACATCGCGAAGCTCAATAACACGATAAACAATTTCCGCGGATGAACCCTGTCTTTATCTTTTTACCAAACACGAGTTTGACAACGGTTTCCCGAAGCTCGAGACCAGAGATCTCGGAGACTTTGAGATCGCGCTGTTCCCTGAGGAGTGCAAGAACTGGAAGACCGTATATTTCAACGGTGCCACCGAAGTGCTCGGATGGTCTGAGGTGCTCGGGGAGAAACTCGTATTCTGGGGTAAGGGTACGAACGATAACATTAACTTCATCGGATTTAACCTCACATATTACTATGCGCTCACCAGGGACAGAAGCATCGGTACGCTTCTGCGTGACGTCGTAACGACCGGTGAGAATAATCTTCCTGAAAGAAGAGTTGTCCCGATAGATATCGAATACGGCGAGAATTTGATTACGATCAACTCACCTGAGGATGACGTCAACACGTCTCTGGCTGATCATGACATCTTCAACGGCGATTACCGTGCGTTCAACAGGCTCGTTCATGTGGACAGCGGAAAGACCGAGATAACGTTCCACTATCCCTACCTCCTGCAGGGCAGTCTCATGTCTTTCGCAGGCGTTGTTTTCGGAGGCATAATGGTGGCATTCATAAAGCGCAGAAAGCATGCTTAAGATGTATAGATGACGGTCTATGTGTTTCCGCAGGACTGTTTCTGATAACAGAAAAATGCTTTGATATTTGCGCAAATACTTTGACATCTCACCCTGTCACCAATATTATTATGTGGGTAAATAAAGTGTATTCAGAGTAGCCGTTCGGAGGCGTGATTATTATATGCAAGAAGTAGATGTTTGGGCGGCTTTGGTAGAGCTTTGCGCCGGCATGGCGCTGTTCCTGTACAGCGTAAAGATAACCAGCGGAAGTTTACAGACGATAGCGGGAGACAAACTTAAAAATGTCCTCGCCAAACTCACGGGCAACAGGATCATGGGAGTTGCAGTCGGCGCCGGCATCACGGCCCTGATACAGTCTTCTACAGCCACCTCGGTAATGGCGGTGGGATTCGTCAATGCCGGACTCATGAACCTCTATCAGGCACTCTGGGTCATCATGGGTGCAAATATCGGTACAAACATCACCGCTCAGCTCATAGCTTTCGATGTCGGAGCTTTTGCCCCGATCGTAGCTCTCCTCGGCACATTCTTCTGTCTCCTTACGAAGGACAAGAAATTAAGGAGCATCGGTGAGGCTGTTGCCGGACTCGGTTTTATCTTTGTGGCCATGTCCCTCATGAAGGAATCCATGGCGCCTCTGAGCGAGATGGATATCGTAAAAGAGATATTCTCGTCTATCAATAATCCTTTCATCGGCATTATCGTAGGTATCATATTTGTTATCATCATCCAGAGTTCTGCCGCAGGAGTCGGCGTGCTGCAGGCTATGGCGATGTCTGCTTCCGGTGCCCAGCTCATTACTCTCGAGCAGGCGATGTTCATCATCTTCGGACTTAATATCGGCACCTGCGTTACAGCAGTATTTGCATCGATCGGCGGCTCGCGCAATGCGACCAGGGCAGGCATGCTCCACATGCTTTTCAACGTAATCGGAACCGTGATCTTCACGTTAGCTTCCTATCTGCTCCCTATAGCCGATTGGGTAAGAGCCCTGTCTCCCAATGACGTTGCCAGACAGTTTGCAAACATGCACCTTGTATTTAACCTTGCTTCGACGATAATCCTGCTTCCTTTCGGAACGCTTATAGTCAAGCTTGTCAAGATAATAGTTCCCGACAAGAGCGGGGATGAGGCAGGCGTACAGTGCCTTAAATACCTTAACCCCAACATGATCAGCAACAATAACCAGGTAGGTACCGAGGTCCTTATCAGGGCTCTCTGCAATGAGACCAGCAGGATGCTCGAGATGGCCGGGAAAAATGTTCAGATGAGCATAGAGGCTGTCCTCGAAAACAGCGAGAAGACGCAGGAGACGATAAACGAGACGGAGGAGTATGTCGACTATCTCAACAAGGAAATCTCATACTACATCTCTCATGCCATGGTCTTCGACATGTCCGAAAAGGATGCCGTCGCAATGAGCGCGTTGTTTAAGATAACGGGAAACATCGAGAGAATGGGCGACCACGCGACAAACATCTCCGGATATGCCAATCTGCTTGAGAGCAAGGGATTAAGGCTCTCTGACAAGGCAAGGGCGGAAGTAAGCCAGATGGTAAAGACCACGAAGGAAGCTTATGACGTTCTCCTCGGCAGCAAGCCGGGTTCCGTACACATCAAGATGGCCAAGATGGAACAAAAGATCGATGACATGACAGACGATTACAGAGAACATCAGCTCGAGAGACTTAAGTCGGGGGTTTGCTCCGGAGACGCCTGCGTAATCTATTCCGAGATGCTTACTGATTTCGAGCGTCTCGGAGATCACATGCTTAACATCGCAGAGGCAGCTGCCGAGTCCAATCTCATCTCACTTAAGGTACCTGAAGAGATCGATGCGGAAGAGAAGGGAAAGGCAAAGGGTAAGCCTGCTGCCGCCAAAGCGTAAAGATTCCTGTCAGGTGCCGGAGACGGAGAACAAGATGAGCGGATCAAGTGAAAACTTAGTAAATGTAGTTCTTTTCGAACCCGAGATCCCGCAGAATACGGGAAACATAATGCGCACCTGTGTCGCAGCAGGCGCAGTCCTTCACATAATAGGTCCTGTGGGATTTGATATCGATAATCCCGAGTTCAGGAGAGCATCCACAAATCACATCACCTGGGCTGATTATACGCTCTATGATTCATGGAGCGATTTTGCGTCAAAGAATGACGGTGAGTATTTTTTCATGACTCGTTACGGCAAGGTACCGCCTTCCGATATCGATTTCCGCGAGGCTTCAAAGAGGTCGAAGATATACCTGATATTCGGCAAGGAAAGTACGGGAATACCGGGAGAGATATTAAGAGCTAATCTCGACAGATGTTTCAGGATCCCGATGAATGCCGACTGCAGATGCTTAAATCTTTCCAATGCCTGTGCGGTCGCCATTTATGAAGCGCTCAGGCAGCTGGATTATCCCGGTCTTTCCATGACCGAGGAGCAGAAAGGCGAAGATTTCCTGGAGCAGAATTACTCATACGACGAGACGCTCAGGAAAAAGCGTCCTTAACAAAAACGGCAGCCCGTCCCGAAGGAACAGACTGCCGAAAAAGACTTTTTGTTTTAATGTGATCAGCCGATCTCAAAAGTACATGCGTCGATAAGAAGAACTCCGCTCACATATCCTTTGTCAGTCGTAACGAAATCACCGTCGATGTAATAATCATCGGAGTTGTAGGTGTTGTAGTCCGAATAAGATGTGCTGTAAAGATCGTCGTTATAAGATGCCATGGCTTCGTCCCAAGCTTCATCCCATGCATCGCCGAATTCATTGCCGACTTCTTCTCCGACGGGTTTCCAAAGGAATTCAAAAATGAGAGCACAGGATACGGCACCGATGATAGTGAGGATAAGACCTGCTATGGCCTTGCCCTTGCCACCGGCGTTCTTCTTGACAAGACCCAGGATCGAGAAGAGCAGTCCGAAGAATCCCAAAACATAAGGGAGGACCGGGATCCAGCCAAAGATGAAAGTGAGGATGCCGAATATAAGACCTGCTGTCGCAAATCCGTTAGAACGGAGCGCAGGTTTTGTCTGGATAACCGGAGACTGCTGATATACAGGCTGCTGATATACAGGCGTTACAGGCACGGGTTGAGCCGCCGGCTGCTGATAAACGGGCTGAACTGGTACGGGCTGTGCCTGTTGTACGGGTTGTGCCTGTTGTACGGGCTGTGCTGCCGGCTGGGGAGCGGGTGATCCGCAGTTAGCGCAGTAAGCCTGACCGTCCGGAATGAAGCTTCCACATGATTCACAATACATATCTATCCCCTCCTGATCGTGATCTGTCTTCTGAAGACAGAATGGTTAAAATGTGTTCCTCATAAAATTTTAACATATATCAGCGAAAAATACGCTGATATATCAGAGGATAGTCGAATCAGGATACGTAATCCGTATCGTAAGTCTGGTAGGAAGCCGCAGCCTGTTCTGCCTTATCAATATATGAATTCAAAGATGTGGAGAAAAGCGCTCCGATACATACGATACTTATGAGCGATCCTAAGATGGACATTATAAGTCCGGCTATAGCGGCTCCTTTTTTGCCGGCATTTTTCTTTGCGATCCCCACGATGGAGCATATCAGTCCGACAAGACCGAATACCCATACAAGGAACGGAACCCAGCAAAAACAGATCGTAAGTATGCCGAAGACCAGACCGACTACGGCTGCGCCGTTGGAAGATCTTGCGGGAGGTGTCTGGACTATGACGACAGGCTGGGGTGCAGGCTGGTAAACAGGCTGATAGACCGGCTGCTGATAAACGGGCTGAGCAGGCTGTTGATAAACAGGTTGCTGATAAACAGGCTGATAGACAGGCTGAGCGGTTTGCTGTACAACCGGCTGGGGGTCTGCCTGGGGAGCCTGTGCTCCGCAAGTGGGGCAGACTGCCTGACCTTCAGGAATGAAACTTCCGCATGATTCACAATACATAACTTTTTCCTCCAAAGATCACAATACTTTTTTCAGGAAAGACTGCAGTCTCTCGTTCTGGGGATTCGTGAAGATCTCTTCAGGAGTGTTTTCTTCTATGATCCTTCCCTGATCCATGAATATGACGCGTGTGCCTACTTCACGTGCGAATCCCATCTCGTGTGTGACGCATACCATCGTCATGCCTGCTTTTGCGAGATCCTTCATAACATCAAGAACTTCTCCAACCATTTCGGGATCCAATGCGCTCGTAGGTTCATCGAAGAGCATGACCTCGGGATCCATGGCAAGAGCCCTTACTATCGCAATCCTCTGTTTCTGACCGCCCGAGAGCTGTGACGGATATGCCATGGCCCTGTCCTGAAGACCTACTCTCCAAAGCAGATCCAAAGCTTTTTTCTCTGCGACCTCTTTAGGAAGTCCGTGAAGTTTCATCGGAGCGATCGTCATGTTGCGCAGGATAGTAAGGTGAGGGAATAGGTTGAAATGCTGGAAGACCATTCCCATGTTCTGTCTCAAGAGGTTTATGTCGGTCGAGGGATCCGTTATATCCTGACCCTCGAAAGTGATAGTGCCGCCTGTAGGGCGCTCGAGAAGATTGAGCGATCTTAAGAATGTTGATTTTCCCGAACCGGAAGGGCCGATGACAACTACGACCTCACCTTTGCGGATATCTGTCGTTACGCCGTCCAAAGCCTTGATCTCGCCACCGTTATAGTGTTTTTTGAGATCGTTTACGGAGATTATTACGTGATTATCAGCGTTCACTGTTCTTGAGCCTCCTTTCGAGCAACGAAACGAGCTTACTGAAGATCATTACGATCACGAGATAGATGGCCGCAACAGCAATGAGCGGCAGGAAGGCGGAATAGGTTCTGGACCTGATTATGTCACCGCCTTTTGTAAGCTCCTGAAGACCGATATAACCTGATACCGATGTTTCTTTGATGAGTACGATGAATTCGTTGGCGAGAGCGGGGAGAACGGCCTTGAATGCCTGGGGGATGATGATGAAAGCCATCGTCCTGACGTAACCGAATCCCAGAGAACGTCCTGCCTCGAACTGTCCTTTGTCGATGCTCTCGATTCCGCTTCGGATGATCTCTGCAACATATGCCCCGGAGTTGATGCCGAAAGCGAGGACTGCCACGAGGACCTTATTGTTCGATGATGCGAAGATGACGAAATATGTGATCATGAGCTGAACGACTACAGGGGTTCCTCTGATGACAGTGAGATAGATACCTGCAACTGCGTTCAGGAACTTGAGCAGCCCTTTGCCGAAGCCACCGTGCATCTCTTCCTTCAGAGTGGCATAAGACGATCTGATAAGTGCAACGACAATACCCAAAGCGATGCCAAGAAGTGCCGCAAATATCGTGACCTCAAATGTAATGCCGAGACCTTTGAAGATGTATGTGTAGCGGTTGTCAGTTATGAAGTTGTTCTCAAAATCAGCAGGGATACCTTCGAGCCAGTAAATAAATCCTGTCCAGGTGTTAGCCGCCCAGACTGCTATGTTTCCGACGGAAAGGGTAAGGATGACAAAGACTGTGGCAATTATTGAAAGCGGCATGCCGATGAGGGCAAGGATCCTGCCGGTCTTAGCCTTGCTCTGATTCTTTGCAAGGTCATTCCTGTTTGACTGATAGATGGCTATGCCTGCGAAAACGATACCGGCAAAGGGAATTGCCGATAAGAGTATCGACAATAATCCGAAGATGAATATCTGTCCGGCTTTCTTGGCCGAATCGGATACGCTGATATCAGGCAGCGGCTGATGGCACTTGGGACATGACGTTTCATCGCCAGTAACTTTGGTGCCGCAATATCTGCAGAAGCGTGATTTGATCATAAGGCTGTTCCTTTTATTTGCTTGGATTCATGACCCTTGGGAAATATTCCCTATTGTAAATAATAAAAGAGCGGAAATAAAGACCATTTCCGCTCTTATTATTTTATGTTGTGGGATAACTTATTTGTTTGCTGCAGCAACGAAAGCCTTAGCAGGTTCGTTATCGATGACTACTGCATCGATCTTGCCTGACTGAAGTGCGATGACTGCATCGTTACCCTTTGCAAAACGCTCGATCCTGTCTTCTCCGACATCATCTGTCATGTAGATGTCGCCTGTAGTGCCGGACTGAACGCCTACCTTGTAGCTGCCGTCAAGGAGCTTATCAAGATCTGTAATCTCGGAATCTTCCATAACGATGATGGACTGGATGCCTGTAGCATAAGGTGCTGAGAAGTTAACTGACTTAAGTCTGTCCTCAGTAACAGTCATGCCTGCGCAACCGATGTCATACTTGCCTGCCTGAACGCCTGCGATGATGGAGTCAAACTCTACATCCTCGATAACGAGTTCAAGACCGAGCTTGTCGGCAACTGCCTTTGCGATCTCGGGATCGATGCCGACTACCTGGTCGCCCTCATAGTACTCGTAAGGAGGGAAGAATGCGTTTGTAGCCATGATGAGTTTTCCGCTCTCGATCGTTGTAAATTCGGGATAGGTTGACTCTGAAGCTGAGCCTGTTCCAGACTGAGCCTGAGCGCCTTCAACGGGAATGTACTTCTGGATGATCGCGGGAATTGTGCCGTCGTCTGTAAGTTCCTTAAGAGCCTGATCGATAGCGTTCTTGAGGCCTTCGTTATCCTTGTTGATGGCCATGGCATAGTCCTCAACGGTGTAAGGTGTCTCGAGGATCTTAAGACCTTTCTTTGCCGAACCCTGAGAAGCTCCGGCGCAGGATGTCAATCCGAGCAGAAGTGCTGCAGAGAGAATACCTGCTGCGATTCTTTTGAATGTCTTCATAACAGTGTCTCCTTTGTCTTGTCTCAATTGGATAATTGAACAATGGTATCTTACGCTAAGCCCGTGCTGACAGTAAATGAACAAAAGCCCGAAAAATAATTGCTCAATAATATTTTTTTAAGTAAAATATCTAAAGAACGTTTGAAAGGTCGCTGATAATCGATGAAAAGGGTGTTGATTCTCGGTTGCAATGAAATCACTAAGCGTTTGCTCATCTATCTTTGCAATAACAAATCTTATGCTTCGGACATTTGTTTAGCATCCCGCCGTAAGGAGGAGTGTGACGAACTTAAGAATCTTGCTTCCAGCATGGGAGTGAGAGTTATGACTTCGGGTATTGATGTCAGCAATGCTGAAGGTGCCATGATGATGGTCAGGATATTTGCGCCTGATCTTATCGTTAATCTTCTCCCTCCGGAACTTGCACTTGACGCCATGAATCTTGCTATTAATGCAAAGGCGGATTATATAGATGCGGCTCTATACGGAGTGCCGGATATTCCTTCGCCGACATCGCTCCTTTCGAAGCAGTTCCAGCTTTTTGCAGAGTTTCAGAATAACTGCAAGACGGCCGTCTGCGGAGCCGGTTTTGTTCCCGGTGCCGTCAGCACAATAATAAAGCGCGCATCAGATAATGATTTTTCGAAGATCGACACGATCGATCTGTTATCCGTATCTGGAGAGAAGAAGTCTTCCGGTGAAGGCGAAGGGAACAACGATGATGATATCTTGTATTCCGAGGATGTAAAAGCTACCAAGAGCTTTATCAATATCAAGCCGGACAAGACCGTTTTCTACATTGAGGACGGAAAGATCGTCGAAGCTGATGCCATGTCGATCGAAGGCAAGTCCGCTGAAGGAAGCACGGTCTATCTCGATTCCAGCCCCATGATCACTGACCTTATCAAGGAGTTCCCTGATATAGTAAATGCCAGATATTTCAAACTCGGCAAAAAGGCCCCCAAAGAGCACAAGGCTCCGAAAGAAAAGCTGGATCTTTTAAGGGAACTCGGATTGCTTTCCGAGATCCCGGTAAGAGTAGGTCATGCTGCAGTAGCCCCCATTGATCTCGTTGCCGCCGTACTTCCGAAGATGCAGGTTGATGACAGCCCGGAGGAAGAGGATACAAAGCCTTCCGGTATGGCATCCTACGAGATCTATATTACAGGTCAGTCAAAAAAGAACGAAGAGACCGTCACCAGATCGTACATCATCAAAGGTGACAATGAGCAGATATTTGAGAAGTATAACGTCAGCGCATTTGAGTATATGAAGGGTTCGGCCCTGATCTCAGGCGTGAAACTTATGTGCAGGGACAAGTGGAAGAAGCCGGGTGTTTTTACTCCTGCGGCTTTTGACTGTGAGACATATTTTAATGCTCTTTCCATGGAAGGCATTAAGGTTGCCGAAGGTGAAGGAAAGCCGTTCTGATAACACAGGCTGTTACCGGGGACGGAAATATGGGGAGGACAAAACAGGATGTCTGACAAGAATTTCTGGGAGAAGATGCAGATAAACGACATGCTCGTTATCGACACCATCCGCAGGCACAGTTTCGACACTATCTATTTTAAGGATAAGGATTCCAAGTTCATCTGGAATAATTATGTGCATGCCAAGCAGCTCGGAGTCGAAAAGCCCGATGACCTGATCGGAAAGACCGACATGGACTTTTTCCCTGCGGAATTTGCCGCCAAAGCCAGGGAAGCCGAGCTCGAGATTATGCGCACCGGTACGCCGCTTCTCAATATCCTTGAAGAACTCGTCGTCGATGAAGACACAGTCAAATATTACTATGCCTCAAAGTACCCGCTTTATGACAAGAACGATCAGATAGTCGGTACCTGGGGTATCAGCAGAGATATTACCGAGCAGAAGAAACTCGAGAAAGAACTCGAGCGCTCGTATCACAAGATGGAGCGTCTGGCGCGCGTAGATGATCTCAGCGGTCTTTATAACAGACGTTACTTCTACGAGACTCTCGAGAAATATGCGAGCCTTTATGAGAGAAGGACTGACGGAAGCACGTTTGCACTTCTTGTCTGTGATGTTGACGACATGACTCATGTCAATGACATCTACGGCCAGCAAAACGGCGATCTCGTATTGAAGAGCCTGGCTGAACTTTTCCTGGAGAATGTCAGGAAAGAAGATACATGCTTCCGTACTGGCGGTGATGAATTTGCTCTCGTACTTCTTGATACGGATAAGATTTCTGCTGTCGGACTTGCAAAAAAGCTGGTTGAACTTATCGCAAACGAACCGATAATCCTTGACGGCAAGAGAGAAAAAGTCACTGTCTCTGCCGGTCTGGTATTATTCGAAAACAGCGATCCCGATCTGTCGGATCTGTTGTCCAGAGCCGAAAGAAAATTGAACAAGTCCAAAAGAGAGGGCAAGAACAAGGTCTCTTTCTGATCTTATTGAATATGTTGCTTTTAGTGAGGGCCGGGAGATATCCCGGCCTTGCTCTTTATATGAGGTGTGTGGAGAACAAATGTTGAGCAAGGCCGGGCATTCCCTTATACGGAGAAAAACGGACTTATGGATGAGCTGTCATTGGTCGGGACTTAAGCTGCACCCTTATCCTTCAGATGGTATTGACGTGCCGGCCTGTTGCTGCAGGAGGTGCCTGAGGCCGTAACAGGAGTATTGACCCGCTTGATGGGAGTGACGCGGACGGATGCCGGTCTGCCTGTCCTTACGGTCCTGGAGAGCGAAGCGGCCGTGACGGGCTTCTGAGCCTTGGGTGCGCATGCGCTCTCATCATCGGCATCCCTCCAGTATTCGATGCTGGCTGAAGCAGCCTTGATGGTAACAAGGATAAAGAATAAGAAAATAAGCATATCGAGTGGTGACATAATCAGTACCTCCAAAAAAGTTCAAATGTTCTTTTATGGAGATACTATATCACACCGCGTCTTCCAATAATGGGACTATTACGCGGTTTTTGAGAAAAAAAGAACAAAAATTTTGCTTGACTTTTTATTCTCCCAGCTTTGAAGCGCCGATCCTGGAGGCTCCGCTGCCGATCATTTCCCTGGCGGAATCGACCGTTCTGATGCCGCCGGCAGCCTTGATCCTGACATCAGGACTGACATTATCCCTCATCAGAACTATGTCTTCGACTTTTGCTCCGGCACTGCCGAACCCTGTGGATGTCTTGATGAAATCCGCTTTCGCCTCGCTTACTATCCTGCAGAGACGGATCTTTTCGTCTTCCGTCAGGTCGCATGTCTCTATGATCACCTTGAGCAAAGCGCCCTTTTCGTGTACGGCTTCCGCTATGAGCCTGATCTCATCAAACACCTCGTCATACCTGCCGGATTTAACGAAGTTGATGTTTATGACCATATCGATCTCGGAAGCGCCGTTGTCACACGCCTCTTTGGCTTCATATATCTTCGTTCCCGTTGTCTGGTAGCCGTTCGGGAATCCTATTACGGTGCATACTGCGACCCTTCCCTGTGAAAAGCGCACGGCATCTTTAACGAAGCAGGGCTGGATACAGACTGAAGCTGTCTTCAGGGAGACAGCCCTCTCGATGAGTTCCCTGATATCTTCTTCTTTAGCAGTGGTCTTGAGATTGGTAAGATCCACATAACTCATAATGTTGTCTTCATCAGGAGTGTTCGTATTGGTTTCAGGACAGAAGTCTCTTTCATATCTGCGTGACATAAGGGCGGTGAGAACAATGCCTGCAATGTTATTGAATCCCGTAAGCTCACCCATGTTGCAGGGAACACGGTATCTGTCACCGCTTATGAGAAGAGGGATGCATTCCCTGGAGTGGTCCGTGGAAGGCGTTGAAGGATCACAGCCGTGGTCGGCGGTAATGATGAGGAGATCGTCTTCTCTCATCTTACCGAGGATGGTGCCGAGTGCATCATCGAATTCGTGCATAGCTTCGGCATAACCTTTGATGTCGTTGCGGTGGCCGTACTTCATGTCGAAGTCCACGAGATTTACAAAGCAGAGGCCCGTAAAGTCACGGTCCATCATGGCAATGGTCTTTCCTATGCCGTCGGTGTTTCCCTGCGTGGAATTTGACTCGGTAAGCCCTCTTCCTGCAAAGAGGTCATAGATCTTGCCTATGGAAATAACATCATAGCCTTCGCTCTTGAGAAGATCGAGCATGGTTGATGAGGGTGCGGCAAGCGAGAAGTCATGACGGTTTGCCGTCCTTGTGAAATTGCCGGGTTCTCCGGTAAACGGTCTTGCGATCACTCTTCCGACAGCATTATCGCCTGTCATTATCTCACGTGCTTTTCTGCATATATCATAGAGTTCTTCGAGCGGAACGGTTTCCTCGTGTGCCGCTATCTGAAGTACGCTGTCGGCTGAGGTGTATATAATGAGTTTTCCTGTCTTTATATGTTCCTCGCCGTAGTCCCTTATAACATCAGTCCCACTGTACGGCTTGTTGCAGAGAAAACCTCTGCCTGTTGCTTTTTCGAGCTTTCGAATGATTTCCTCAGGGAACCCGTCAGGGTAGGTGGGCTGAGGTCTGTCAGATATGATACCCGCTATCTCCCAATGGCCTATTGTCGAATCCTTGCCTGCAGAGATCTCTCTTACGCGCGCATAAGAACCGATGGGGGAGGGAATGGCGTCCTGGACCTTTTTATAACTGAGGATCCTGGGATCGTCTTCTCCGTCGATGGCGAAAAGTCCCATCTTTGCCAGATTTGGAAAAGGTTTGTCAGAATAAGACAATACCGCGGCAAGTGTGTTGCTGCCTTCGTCGTTGAACTTCGCGGCATCAGGTGCGCCGCCTATTCCCAAGCTGTCCAGAACGATAAGGAAAACACGTTTTGCCATAAGAGTACTCCTTCGGATAAATTAATGAATATTATTCTTCAGTTATATATTTAATTATATAGCAAAGATCAGATGACATCGCCCTCAAGATAAATGCTCGGACTCAGGTGGTCGTCGACATTCGTCACATGGTAAAGAGAAGGACGGATGTCAGTAATAAAGATAATAACTTACGCATAAACAGCCTCTTATTTCATAGATATAGTCAACAGGGCAATCATACCATTACCGGCATATCTGTGATATAGTTTGCGGGATAAATCGAAACGGGCATATGGAAATAATGAGCGAAGAAAAGACATTTGCAGATCTTGACCTTTCACCTGAGGTGATGGGCGCATTAAAGAAGATGGGGGTAAAGCGTCCCACGACTATCCAGCAGAAAGCGATACCGCTTATGATGGATAATGTCAGCGTTATCGCAAAGGCTCCGACAGGAACGGGAAAGACATTCGCATTCGGAATACCGATACTTGAATACCTCAATATGGATTCGAAGTTTGTTCAGGCGCTCATCCTTTGTCCTACAAGAGAGCTGGCACTTCAGATCACGACCGAGCTCAAAGGTCTTGCCAAATATATCAAGGGTTTCAAGATCGCCGCACTGATCGGCGGACAGAGCATGCGCCTTCAGGCGGAGAAGATCCAGAAGAAACCGCAGGTTATCGTAGCCACTCCCGGCCGTCTCATAGATATGGTCGGAAGAAAGCTCGTTGACATCTCGGATATCTATACTCTCGTTCTCGACGAAGCCGATGAGATGCTCAAGATGGGCTTTATCAATGACATAAGAAAAGTAATGGCGCTGACTCCTAAGGATAAGCAGATCGCGCTTTTCTCCGCGACCATGCCCAGAGAGATACAGAATATCACATGGGAATTCATGGCTGACGCGGCAGAGATCGATGTCATGCCTAAGGCTGAAGATCACCCGGACATAGACCAGTTTATCGTCGAATGCCCGGAAAAGGACAAGCTCAAGACGATCATCAGGATAATGGCAAAAGAAGACTTGAGAAAGACAATAATCTTCTGCAATACAAAAGTTACGACTTCAAAGATCGGAGCACAGCTTACAGCGGCGGGAGTATCCGCGAAGATCCTTCACGGAGATATCAGCCAGAGTGTCCGCAACAAGGTAATGGACCAGTACAGAGCCGGCAAGTTCGATGTGCTCGTAGCTACTGATGTTGTGGCCAGAGGCATAGACGTCGATGATATCGAGGCGATCTTCAATTACGACATCCCGAAGGAAAACGAGCTCTATCTGCACAGGATAGGCCGTACCGCGCGTGCCGGAAAATCGGGGAAGGCTTTCTCTCTGGTCGCATATCTTGACCGTCCCAGGATGGAAGAGATCATCAGATACACAAAGATCGATCCGGTTAAATACGAGATATAATACCGCGGCCGTCCGGTATCAGCCTCTGATGCCGCGGGCCTTCTTGACGATCCCTTTGTAAGTTGCAGGTGTCAGGAATACTATTACAGGCAGGAGCTCAAGACGTCCGGCCAGCATGTCGAAAATAAATACCCACTTAGAGATATCAGAGAAGAAACTGTAGTTTTGAGTCGGACCGACAAGCGCGAGTCCCGGACCGATGTTGTTTAAAGTGGCAGTTACCGAAGTAAAGAGCGTAATAAGGTCGTGACCTTCAAATGACACGATAAAAAGGGAACCGACGAATATTACGAGATAGATGAAGAAATACAGCGCTACGGAATGTTCGACGTCGGCATCTATCGTTTTTCCGTCAATATGGAGCTTTTTAACGGTCTTGGGGTGGATATATGATTCGACCTCTCTTTTTATCATCTTGAACATGATCTGGAATCTGGAGACTTTGATACCGCCTCCGGTCGAGCCTGCGCATGCACCGATGAACATGACTGAAACGAGAAGGAACTTGGCTACGGACGGCCAGAGATCGAAATCTGTTGTGGCAAAACCTGTGGTAGTCATTGCAGTTGCAACCTGGAACAGCGAATGCCTTGCGGTTTCTTCGACGTTTCCGTAAATACCGTATACGGAGAAACCTATGATCGCCGACACAACGGCGACGATTATCAGGTAAACCCTTACTTCGCTTATCTTAAAAGCTTTGGATATCTGTCTGGTGGTAATGAAATAATAGAAATTGAAATTCATTCCGAACATGATCATGAACACTGCGACTATCCACTGGATGTGCGGAGCGTAAGAGGTAAAACTGTCATTCTTTATGCCGAATCCGCCCGTGCCGGCCGTTCCGAAGGCTGAACATATACTGTCAAACAACGGCATCCCGCATGCGAAAAGAATGACGATCTCCAATACTGTTATGAACAGATATATGAGATAGAGCATCTTGGCGGTCGATCTTACTTTTGGAACGATCTTGCCTACGGAAGGACCGGGGCTTTCCGCTCTCATGAGATTCATGTTGGAACCGCCTGTCATCGGGACCACGGCAAGAAGGAAAACGAGAACGCCCATACCGCCGATCCAGTGAGTCAGAGATCTCCAGAGCAGCGAAGTGTGGGAAAGAGCTTCAACATTTGTCAGGATGCTCGCACCTGTCGTGGTAAATCCGGAAGCTGTTTCGAACATGGCATCGGTAAAGGAGGGAATCTCTTGGGTAAGCATGAACGGAATGCAGCCGCATACACTCAGGACGATCCAGGACAATGCCGTGGCAACACAGCCGTCCTTTATAAAGATGGTCATGTTTTTAGGCTTCTTTAATGAGATAAGACAGCCTGCAACGACATATATCAGGGCCAGTGCCGCATAGTATATGATCTCACGCTCACCGTAGAACAATCCGCAGAAGACAGGCAGTATCATGAGAATGCCTTCTATCAGCAGGACTTTGCCCAGGATGTAGACCAACATCTTTATGTTCATCTTAAGATATCTGTCAAAGCGGTAAAGCCCTTATTCTTGGTAACGATCATGACGCTGTCGCCTACTTCGATGGAATCGCTTCCGGTAGGGATGATGATCTTTCCGCCGCGGTTGATGAATGATACGAGGGTGTTGGGCTTGAGCTTAAGATCCTTGAGCTGCCTGTCAGTGGCATTTGAAGGCTCCATTACCTTAAACTCGATCGCTTCCGCTCTCTCGTCAAAAAGATGATACATGACTTCGACGTTGCTTCCGATGGAAGCCTGTCTTGCACGTGCATATGAGATGATGGCTTCAGCTGTGATATGCTTCGGATAGATTACGCTTCCGAGATCCAGACGGTTGATGACATCCGTGAAACTTATCTTGTTTATCTTTGTTACGGACTTTATGCCCTTCGAGATCTGCCTTGCGAACAGTGAGAGCATGATGTTCTCTTCATCGATACCCGTAAGGGCTACAACGGAATCGACGTCTCTTATACCCGTTTCCTCGAGGAGGGATTCATTGATGCCGTCACCGTTTATTATCGTAGCCTTGGGGAGGAGTTCGCTCAGTTCATCACATCTTGCGGCATCCTTTTCGATGATCTTTACGTCGATGCCGGTCTTGATCAGCTGGTCCGCAAGATAGAAGGCGGATTTGCCGCCGCCGATGATGATCGTGCTCCTTACGGAGTTTGTCTTGAAGCCGATGGACTTAAGGAATGAGTGGCAGACTTTTCTGGTAGCGACAAAAGATATTATGTCTCCTGCAGTCAGTTCGAATGAACCGTTAGGAATCGTTACGTCGTCACCTCGCTCTACGCCGACGATGACCATATCGTTGGTGTAGTTGCTTCCGAGATATGCTATGGTCTTTCCGTCAAGGACATTGCCCTCGGGGATCTTGATCTTTACGAGCTCGGCGCTGCCGTGCGCGAAAGAGTTGATCGAGAGCGCTGCAGGGAGGAATAGTATGCGTGCCGCCTCTACGGCTGCTTCATACTCAGGATTAATGATCATCTCAAGACTGAGCTTGGAACGCAGATACGGTATCTCCTTGCCGTAGTCAGGATTTCTTACACGTGCGATCGTTGCAAGATTCCTGTTAAACTGCTTTGCGATGGTGCAGCAGAGGAGATTTAGCTCGTCTGATTCGGTGACGGAGATAAAGAGGTCCGCGGAAGCGATACCCGCTTCTTCGAGAACCTCATGGCTCGCGCCGTTGCCGATGATGCCCATGCAGTCACAGAGATTTGCAAGCTCTGTGAGGCGGTCGACATTCTTGTCGATGATAACGAGATCGTGGCCTTCTTCAGCCAGTCTGTTAACCAGGGTGTCGCCGACCTTGCCGGCACCTACTACGATGATCTTAAGTCCTTTTTTACCCATAGTGATCAAATCCCGAATAACTCTTTTACCGCGTCCTTATTAACGCCTGAACCGATAACTACTATCTTGCCAGTAACGTCGGAAGCACCTGTCCTGACTTCAGCCTCTTCAGGTACGAAGTCGAAGTGGATCCATGTTCCGTCTTCTCCGGCAACGATACCCTTTGAACGGAGGATCATGCCGTACTTTTCGCTGTCGTCCAATGCCTTCAGGGCATTCTCGATCTCTGACTTTGTGAAGCGCTTTGAAGTCTCGAAACCGACGGAGTCGAAGACCTCGTCAGCGTCGTGATCATGGTGATGATGACCGCAGGAGCATACCCCGTTCTCATCGTAATGGTGATGATGCTCATGTTCTTCATGCTCGTCATCGTCATCATGATCGTGGTGGTGATGATGCTCATGTTCTTCATGTTCATCGTCATCATCGTGGTCGTGGTGGTGATGGTGCTCATGCTCTTCGTGTTCATCGTCGTCATCGTGATGATGGTGGTGATGATGCTCGTGCTTCTCTGCTTCGAGGAGCGCAGCTGCCATGTCTGCAGCAGTAAGAGGCTCTTCAATGGCCTTGAGGATCTGGACACCGGAGAGTTCATCCCAGGGTGTCGTGATTATCTGTGAATGATCGTTGATCTCGCGGATAAGCGCGATTGCCTGATCGAGCTTTTCCTGTGAGATGTTGCCTGTACGGCTCAGGATAATGGTTCCTGCATATTTGATCTGGTTCTCGTAGAACTCCTTGAAGTTCTTAAGGTAGATCCTGCACTTGGAGGCGTCGATAACGGTAACCGTACCGCATATCTCGGTTCCCTCAACGCGCTTGACTGCAGCTACGACATCAGAGAGCTTGCCTACGCCTGAGGGTTCGATCAGGATCCTGTCAGGTGCGAACTGGTCGATGACATCCTGCAAAGCAGTTCCGAAGTCGCCTACAAGGCTGCAGCAGATGCATCCGGAATTCATTTCTGTGATCTCAATGCCGGATTCCTTGAGGAAACCGCCGTCAATGCCGATCTGACCGAACTCATTCTCGATAAGTACGAGCTTTGCTCCGTTGTAGCCGTCAGCGATGAGCTTCTTGATCAGTGTGGTCTTTCCTGCTCCCAGAAATCCTGAGAAAATGTCTACTTTTGTCATAAATATCCCTCTTTTCTATCAGTTAAAATATATGACTTCATTGTCGGGCTTGCTCGTCAGGGCATAGTCCTCTACCGTGAGGCAGGGCACATTTACTTTTCCGCCCTGTCCGTCATCGTCTTCGAAATATCTTACCTGTCCGGTAACCTTGAGCCACTGGTTTACGGGAAACCCCGGTTTGCAGTCATAAAAACACAGAACGCCCATCATCTGGATGTCTGCGGCGCAGCATGTGTAAGCCTGTCTCTGAAGGACAAAAGCGCGCCCGTTGAATTCCCTGAGTATGACTGCCTGTCCGATAAGGCTTACCCGCTTGCCGTTATAGCGTGCCATGTTATCCATGGCATCAGTATAGAAGAGTCCGAAGTCCTCTGCGGCAATGTGGCAGGGATCCTGCTTGAGATCGAAGGGAAGATGGTCTTCTATCCTGATTATCTTGTTTTCCTTGCCCAGGAAATTGATGCTCATGCCTGGATTGACGGCCTTGACAGAGCCTCTCAGCTTGGGGATGTTGTCCTTCTCCTCATCTACACGGTTGAATATGACAGTGTCGCCGTATCTGAAATAGTCGGCAAAGAAAGTCTGCATGTTCTTGAAGTATTCGCCGTATGTCGAAGCATCGATGACGACTACGGCTGCAGCGAGAGCCCAGCGCTCCGGGACATCGACCTTTTCGAAGAATTCGGCAGGTGATACAGAGCCGTTCCACTCGATGAATACGACACCGGGCTGATATTTGCTCTCGATATCGAAAGTCATATCCTTGTTTACGTCTTCGGTATCACAGTTGATGATGACCGGGTTTGCGCCTTTGTAGTTCTCGGGGATGTATTCCTCTTCGCCTTCCTCGGTGTTGATAACCACAATTTTGCGGTTCTTGAAGTTCTCTCCGCCGATCCATGAACAGATCACGGAAGTCTTACCGCTGTCCAGAAATCCGGTAAAAAAATAGACCAGACAATCATCCATAATTAAGTCACCTCGTTTACGGGTATTATTTTGTCCCTTATTTGTAATTATTTCAAGCAAGAAAAGATTTAAAATTTAATATCACAAATTCTGTTTTTTGGGGGTTTTAATGAAATCGGTCAAGATAGGTGACATAAATATCAGGAACCCGATATCTCTGAGCCCTATGGCCGGGATAAGCAGCCTGCCGTTCAGGATCATCTGCAACGGGATGGGCGCAGCTTACAGTCCGACGGAACTCGTGAGCGCGAGATCGATCAGGTACAACGGGATCGAAAAGAGCCTGCGCTACATGCGCATCTCGCCGGAAGAAGAGGGGATCACCGCGATCCAGCTTTTCGGCAGCGAACCCGATGACTTTACTGCCGCCATAGATACCATAATGGACACGCCTGTCCTGAAAGAAGTGTCGATCATAGACATAAATATGGGATGCCCCGTCCCCAAAGTCGTAAAGACCGGGTCAGGAAGCGCTCTCATGGAGGAGCCCCAAAAGGCTGCAGCCATTGTAAGAGCTTGCAAGAAGGCTGCCCAAGGACTGCCAAGGAATGTGCCGGTAACCGTAAAGACCAGGACCGGATTCAATGCGGATGACAAGGGAAGACCTGATTTTGCAAAAGCTCTGGCTGATGCCGGCTGTGACATGATATGCGTTCACGGCAGGACGAGACCGCAGATGTATCACGGGGAGAGTTCTAATGAGGCCATAGCCGTAATGAGAGAGGCTGTAAGTGGATACAATATCCCTTTCTATGCAAACGGGGACATTACGGATACCGCATCGGCAAAGAAGATCATCGAACAGACCGGATGTGACGGCATCATGATCGGAAGGGCGGCGAGGGGCAATCCCTGGATCTTTGAGCAGATCCTGGCCGGCCTTGCCGGAGATGAGATGCCGAAGTATCCAGACGCGGATGACCGCAGGAATATGCTGATCAGAGAACTCGAAGGCCGGTTAAAGTATCTGCCGGAGGAAGTGGCCGTAAGGGAGTTCCGGAGCGTTATGCCTTTTTACGTAAAGGGTCTTCCGGGAGCCGCTGCCATAAAGGTCAGGCTCTGCAGCGCGACGGGAATAGATGAAGTAAAGGAGATATTGGAACTTGTCTGATGTTTTGATCACGGTGATCGCGGTAATCGCGGGAAGTCTTATGTGCTTTGAGGGCTATAAGCTCTTTCGGCTGAGCCTGGGCATAGCGGGAGGCGTGGCCGGTTTTGTCCTAGGGAGGTTCCTTATCAACCTGACTTCGGAGTTGGGCATTGAATGGAACGGCATTGCAAAGACCGTAATACTGGTTTTGTTCACGGTCGGACTCGGCATACTTGCGTTCAGGCTTTACATGAAGGCTTTGATTGCTATCACTACCATTGTCTGCGCCTTCTGGTTCTATGATGACTTCAATTTTCTTTTCGAGAGGATGACGAACAATGCCCTGAGGATTGTCGTTACATTCGGAGCAGGTCTTTTCGCAGGCTTCCTTATAGGTGTGATCGTTTACTACGCGCAAAAATGGACTATAAGTCTTTTTACCGCATTTGTGGGTGCCAGGGTGATATCGGGTGTGCTCGCACCGGTCCTCTGGTCAGCGGTTTCCACAGGAGAGTACGCTGGGATCGTTGAAAAAAACATGCTCGGAGACGGAGTCGGAATGAGTCTTTCACTGGTCAGAGTGCTTGTGCTTGTTGCATTTTGTGCAGCCGGATTTGCAATACAATTGAAAACAGCAAAAAAATAGTGAAAAAATAGTTTGACCAAAAACCTTATGCTTGTTAAAATCAGGCTGTATACGTAATGGGGAATATGCGTATGCAGATAAAATAAGACAATTTTCTTAATCTATCCCTTATTCCATGTCGAGGGCATTCCGATCTAACGGGATGCCCTCGGCGTTTCTACAGATATTTTTTGTTGTCTTGCTGGTCAGTTGACCTTGTTAATCGGATTACCGTTCAGGAATGCCTCGAGATTGTCTGCAGCCGCATCGATGAGACGGATCCTGGTCTCGACGGGTGTCCAGGCAATGTGAGGGGTGATAACGCAGTTTGGGGCGCCCAGAAGAGGATTTGTCCCGAGCATGGGCTCAACGCAGACCACGTCTGTACCGTATCCGCCCAGAAGTCCGCTGTCCAGAGCTTCCCTGACGGCCTTCTCGTCTACGACGGGACCCCTTGCGCAATTGATGAGAAGAGCACCGCGTTTAAATCCCGCGAGCGTCTTCGTGTTTATTATCTCTCTTGTTTCATCCGTGAGCGGGCAGTGGAGGGATATGACGTCAGCGTTTTTGATGCCTTCTTCAATGTCCAGGCATCTGATGGATGTGCCGTTTTCGTCCGCGACTGTTCCGATAAGAGACTTGTCATGAGGAGTTGCGGTCACGGTCATGCCGAAGCTCGAAGCTATCCGGGCGACACGCCTGCCGATCTTGCCGAGCCCGATTATGTGAAATGTCTTGCCTGCAAGTTCGGTGAGAGGTGCTTTAAAATAGCAGAACTGCCTGCTCCTGCACCATTCGCCCTTCATGACGGAAGCTGTATGGAGTCCGACGAGATTTGTCAGTTCCAGGAGAAGTGCCATGGTCATCTGTGCGGTTGCAAATGTCGCGTATTCGGGAACATTTGTCACCGTGACACCGTGATCTCTTGCAGCCTGCAGATCGATGACGTTATATCCCGTGGCAAGGACACCGATGTACTTCAGATCCGGGAGTCTGTCGAAGACTTCGCTGTCGAATACCGTTTTGTTGGTAATGGCGCACTCGGCACCCTGCATTCTCTCTATTAGTTCTTCTTTGGCCGTATAGTCGTAGGCAATGACTTCACCCAGTTCTTCGAGCCTTCCCCAGGAGATGTCTCCGGGATTTGCCGCTGAACCGTCCAAGATCACTATCTTCATGCTTATATCCTCCGCAACAATTTGAACTATTTTAGCATTGAATCCGGTTGAAGAGTGGTAATGTTATTACAGGATGAATGAAAGGCGGTCCCGGTGTATGTACGTTATTTGTTACGGCAAATCCCAGAAGGCGATGACAACAGGCAGCAGGCTCATAAATGAGATCGGCGGAAGGCACGTTACCGGGACTGAACTCATGACCGGAAGTTTTGTCATCTCCGAGAATGAGACGGATTGCGCGATAGTAATGATCCTTCCGCTTGAAGCGGCGGTCAGATCGATGGTGGAGACCATTTCCGAAAAGACGCGTGATCTTCCCGTGATAGCCGTGTCGCCAGAAGGCCGTTTTGCGGCGGTTATAAGACGCGGAAGCAATATGTACGAAAAGGGGACCGACAATGTCTATTCCGCTGTTGTTAAGGCTTTGGGTCCGTTTTGTTTCTCGGGATTTGAGGGCAAGGAAGAGATCACGGATGATCTGGGTAATCTCGTTGCCAAATATAATATGAAAGTCAACAACGCCGAGACTCTCGAGAGAGTAAACCGGATGATAAGATCAGGAGAGAGAGTCGATGTGTATACGGACCTTCCCGTTGTTTTCGCCGACCCCGTAATAGATCCGATGATCTATTCACTCCACAGCTATCCATATGATATGCGCGATGATTTCATCAGGCAGTACAAGGCTGCAAGAGACGGGAAAAACGGCCCTTCCGTTTTTATCACATGCACTTATCTGGGAGCCGGAAATGATGAGAATAACCTTATCCTCGTTCCTTCGATATTAAGCCTTGGCATTGAGATAAAAGTGAAGACCGATCCCGCATACTGCAGACCGGCTATCAGAAAATCCCTGATAAACCACCTTCTGGATCCTGATGCCGTTGCGGTTGTAGCTGCCTCATATACCGCAAGGGACAGCGAGATAGTGAAGGGTATCGCCGAAGAACTCGGTGCGGAGGTCGTATCCTATGCGGCCGAGAAAATCGCCAAAGCCCAGGTGCCGATGGAGATGACGTTCAGTCCGGAGAGGAAGAACGATTCCGCGACGGCGCTCGCGTTCCTTGCCGGTTCGGAGGGTCTTATCGTCATAAGAAGAGCGACATCCGCAAAGGGTCTTGTCTTCTCTGTTGCGCTCAGGAAGGATAACATCATTTTGCCTGAATAAGCTCAAAGTAGGATATAATAATCTTAATGCGGCTTTTTACCGCATAGGGAATAAGAAAGATGATAAAACGGTTTGGAGGTAAGCCAAATGAAGAAGATCGAAGGGAACAAACTCGTAGCTTTACTTATCTCGGCAGGCATGGCAACCACGATGCTCGCCGCATGCACCATCAATACAGATGAACTCGGTCAGGGGATATCCGATCTCGGAAATGCCTTTGTGACCAGCCAGACAGAGATAACCACACAGCCCGAGACGACGGCTTCTGAAGAGACAGAGACGACAGCTGAGACTACCGAGGAGACGGCAGCGCCCACTCCTTCCGCAACGCCTACGGCTACGCCTTCTCCCACACCGCTCCCGAGACGTGTTGATTTCTCCGATTATACGGACGATATCATTACTGATGATTTCACCGTAACGCTCGAGGATTTCAGCGAGAGTGCATACACGGACAGCGATGACATGCTTCTCGCGAGATTTGAGGGAAAGAGACTGGTAGTTACCGATGCCGCAAATGAGAACGTCAGGAATGCGATAAACATACTTGTCGACGGTTTCTACAGGGAAGCCGAAGGCGCATACAACAGAGTCATTTCAAAAGCTGAGGCTGCTCAAAAGCTTACCGGTGTCGTTGAACATGAATACACTGTCAGTGTTATCTTCTCGTATACGACGAACGGCCGCATTCTGTCCATTTTCATGAGATATGACGTAATAGGAGTCGAAGAAGACGAGTCCACGGTCATCGATTTTGCAAGCTTCGACATGCTTTCGGGACAGTATGTCACCTTGTCCTCGGTTACGACAGACCCTGCAGGCCTTGAAAAAGCTCTCAGGTCAGCTCTTGCGGAGAAGCTCAAGGCAGAGGCGAACATTCCCACTCCTGCCGTAACTACCACTATTGCAGGCACGGATGAGACTGTCGAGACAACCACTGAAACAGAGACGACAGAAACCATTGTTAATGTAAAGACACCGTCCGCATCCGAATTTGAGAAGATCTATGTAGGAGCAGGCTCTGATATTGAAGAGGGCGGAAACGGTGCCTGCATTACCGTATACGGTGTTGTAAACAACGAGGTCTACAGCAGCGAGATCGACATCACTCTTTATCAGGCGTTCCTTAACCGTTACGGAACATCCGTCCTTATCGTTTGATTCCCGGAGTCCGTTAGGGTCATACCGGATATTGCCACAAAGATTTTGTAACATTGCACAGAAGGCGATTGAACTTCTGTGCAATGTGTTATAAAATGCACCTTTGTATAATATTAAAAATTATTTGTGAGGAGAATAGGATGAAGAGTAAAAAGCTGTTTGCCCTGTTGATGTCATCTGTTATGGTCATCGGCGCCGTCACAGCTTGCGATAAGCCCGGTGCTGATTCCACGGTAAGCACTGATGAGACGACGGAAAGCTCAGAACAGACAACAGAGCCTACCGTGACGGAGACCACTGCAGCTCCGGCTGACATCGACGGTTACAAGGAGAGAACGGTAGCCGAGGTCAAGGACGAAGATGACGGTAAGATCATGATCTACGGCCACAATTCCGAGTTTGTCGGACTTGCAGAGAAGTATGCCGGAGTTACGGCAAATGACTACGATTTCATTGAGATATCGAACAACGACGGTTCTTATACCGAGAAGTTAGATGCCGTTCTTTCGGACGGTAACGAGGCACCGGATATCTTCACGTGCGATGAGGCATATGCGAGAAAGTATCTTGCTTCTGACAATACCATCGCCATTAACGATCTCGGCATCGATTATTCCGAACTTACCAACATGTTCGATTATACGCTCAGGTTTGCCAGCGATGATGATAGCGTAATCAAGGGACTTGCCTGGAAGGCCTGCCCCTGCGGTGTTTTCTATGAAAGATCTCTGGCTGAGCAGTATCTCGGAACATCCGATCCGAATGAGATTGCCGCCAGCTTTGCAACATGGGATGCGGTTCTGGCCTCTGCAAGGACAGTAAACACCGCTTCCGAAGGTTCCGTAAAGCTGATGTCCGGATATACCGAGACATACAGGGCTTACCTCAGCACACGCGAGACCGGATGGATCATGGACGGAAGCCTTAACATCGATCCCCAGATCGAGAGTTTCTTCGATTTTGCTAAGACTCTCTATGAGGAGGACCTTACGTTCCGTGCAGAGCAGTGGACTGATTCCTGGGAGAACTCAATGTCCGACAGGACGGTTATCTCATACTGGGGTTCACTGCAGTTTGCCAAGTATGAACTTGGTCTCAATCCCGGCGAGGGCACGGCTGTAAATCCCACTGCCGGAGACTGGGGCGTAACAACGGCTCCCGTAAGTTATTACAGCGGCGGTTCATGGGTTATGGCATCCAAGTACTGCGACAAAAAGGCCACTTCCGCAGACATCGTAAGGGCTGTCTGCATCAATGAAGATAACCTCAAGGACATGGTAAATAACGGCGAGTTCGTCAACAGCGTCAAGCTCATGACGGCAGCTGCGGCCGATGATAAGTTTGCTCTCGAGTGGCTCGGCGGCCAGAATCCTTATCCTGTACTTCTCGATTCGGCTTTGCATGCCGGGGCTGTAATGACCGGTCCTGATGACGATGCGTTCAACAATGCGTTCAACTCTGTCGTAGGTCCTTACTGCGAGGGTTCTTTTGAATCCATCAAGGAGGCCGAGGAGGCTTTGGAGGACCAGCTGAGCGAAAAGGGACTGCTGGAAGAATAGCGTCAGTTCAACAGATCGTATCTTTTTGTTTTACAAGGCTGTCTCAAGATGTTTGAGGCAGCCTTTTCCGTGTTTTGAAAAGTTGCACAAAAATATGACATAAGACATAGAATGTTTATATTTATTATGTTTTAAAGGGCTTTTGGATAGTGTAAAATGGATTAGTCTTTTGAAAAATATTACCACGGAGGCACAATCATGAAATTCGGGCATTTCGACGACTCAAGAAAAGAATACGTCATCAACACTCCAAAAACACCTTATCCCTGGATCAACTATTTGGGCAATCAGGGCTTTTTCTCCCTGATCTCCAACACTGCAGGCGGTTACAGCTTCTATAAGGATGCAAGACTCAGAAGGATCACGCGTTACCGCTACAACAACGTTCCTCTGGATATGGGCGGACGTTATTTCTACATCAATGACAACGGCACTGTCTGGAATCCCGGATGGTCTCCGGTAAAGACAGAACTCGACGAATATGAGTGCCGTCACGGTATGGGTTATACCATCATCGAAGGTAAGAAGAACGGCCTTAAGGCTGAAGTCACTTTTTTCGTTCCCCAGGATTATGACGGAGAAGTCCAGCAGGTAGTCCTCACAAATGAAAGTTCCGAAGCAAAGGAATTCGCTCTCTTCTCAATGGCTGAATGGTGCCTTTGGGATGCACAGGATGACTGCACAAACTTCCAGAGAAACTTCTCCACAGGCCGCGTCGAGATCGAGGGGTCAACCATCTATCACGTAACGGAATACAGAGACAGACGTAATCATTATGCTTTCTATACGGTAAATGACCAGATCGACGGTTATGACACAGACCGTGACGCTTTCCTCGGAAGCATCTACAACGGCTGGGACAACCCGGAGACGGTAAAGGCCGGCAAGGCTTCCAATTCGTTCGCAGACGGCTGGTCACCGATCGCTTCCCACTACAAGAAGATCACTCTCGCACCCGGCGAGAGCAAGACGCTTATCTATATCCTCGGTTATGCCGAGAATCCGCAGGACAAGAAGTTCGCTTCTGAAAAACCTGCTGATCTCCTTACAAGAGAGGCATGGGTCCTCAACAAGGAGAAGGCTTATGCCATGATCGACAAGTACAACACACCTGAAAAGGTTGCTGCAGGACTTGAAGAACTCCGCACGACATGGGAGAACCTCCTCTCCATCTACAAGGTTGATACGCCTGATGACAAGGTTAACCGCATGGTCAACATCTGGAACCAGTATCAGTGCATGGTCACATTCAACCTTTCACGTTCAGCTTCTTACTTTGAGTCCGGAATCGGCCGCGGAATGGGCTTCAGAGATTCCAACCAGGATATCCTCGGATTTGTTCACCAGATCCCTGACCGTGCAAGAGCAAGACTCATCGACATCGCTTCAACTCAGCTTTCTGACGGCGGATGCTATCACCAGTATCAGCCTCTTACAAAGAAGGGTAATGCCGATATCGGCGGCGACTTCTCGGATGACCCGCTCTGGATGATCATGTCTGTCGCAGCTTACATCAAGGAAACAGGCGACTGGGGCATCCTCGATGCAAATGTTCCTTTCGATGACGATCCGGAAGGAAAGCACACAATGCTCGAGCATCTGAACGTTTCCTTCTATCACATCGTAAACAACCTCGGACCTCACGGACTGCCTCTCGCAATGCGTGCTGACTGGAACGACTGCATCAACCTCTCCTGCTTCTCAGACACACCCGGTGAGTCTTTCCAGACTTACACCAACCCGAAGTTCAAGGCAGAGGGCGGTTACTCCAAGATCGCCGAGTCCGTATTTGTTGCAGCTCTCTTCACATATACGGGTCCTGCTTATGTGGGCATCCTTGAGCACCTCGGAAAGACTGAGGAAGCAGCAAAGGCTCAGGCTGAGATCGACAAGATGAAGAAGAATACGATGGAATCCGCATTTGACGGCGAGTGGTTCCTCAGAGCTTATGACGCAAACGGCGAGAAGATGGGTTCTCACGAGTGTGAGGAAGGAAAGATCTTCATCGAGCCCCAGGGCTTCGCTGTTATGTCTGAGATTGGTAAGGATGTCGGCGCTGACATCAAGACTCTCGATTCCATCGATAAGTACCTCAACTGCGAGTACGGACTTGTTCTTAACAACCCCGCATTCACAAAGTATTACATCCAGTACGGCGAGATCTCCACATATCCGGGCGGATACAAGGAGAATGCCGGAATCTTCACACATAACAATGCATGGATCATCTGCGCCGAGGCTTATGTCGGAAGAGGCGAGAAGGCTTTCGAGTATTACTCAAAGATCGCTCCCGCATTCACGGAAGAGACATCCGACATCCACAAGACAGAACCTTATGTCTATGGTCAGATGATCGGCGGTAAGGATGCAAAGAACTTCGGTCAGGGCAAGAACTCCTGGCTTACCGGTACTGCTGCATGGAACATGGTTGCCATCTCACAGTACATCCTCGGCATCAAGCCTGAGTTCGACGGCCTCAGAGTCGACCCTTCGATTCCTTCCGCATGGGACGGATTCAAGGTTGTACGTAAGTTCAGAGGCGATACATATGAGATCGAGATCAAGAATCCTGACCACATCTGCAAGGGCGTTAAGAAGCTTACGGTCGACGGCAACGAGATCGAAGGCTGCATCGTACCTGTAGCAGGCGACGGCAATACTCACAAGGTCGAGGTATTGCTTGGCTGATCACTTCAACTGACCGGCAATTTATGATCAACAGAGCAAGAACCCCGCAGTCTTTTTGAACCGTGGGGTTACTTGCGTAAAATCAGGAATAAATATTCAGAATCCAAAAAGCGGAGGAGCATTATGGGCTACATCGGTGAAAAAGCTAGAGGCGAAAGATGTCCGGCAAAGGAACTGCTTATCGCAAAGTTCGGCGCTGAGAACTGCAAGGGCGGCATTTCCGCCCAGTATGTGCGTTTCGGCAAAGAACCTGTGGTCATCGGTATCTCTGGACTGAGATTCGACAGCATGGCAGTTAATATGCTCGCATCGGACGATGCAGTCTACGGACAGTTCAACAAGGCTGTCAGTGACGGGATGAGCATTCTTCTCATCAAAGAGGAAGGCGGCATCAGGGCTTTGGCCGAAAAAGGCGGTAATGTCTCAGATGCAGGCTTCGACGGAGCTGTTACCGGCAGATGCGGAGAACTGATCGAAAGCACAGAGACATGGGGCGGACGTCTCAATGAAAAAGGTGAGCTCATCTGCGATCCTTCAACGCCTTCACCCGGACCCCACTATTACACCAACATGCTCATCGGCAACCGCATCGGCTTTGACCGTCCTCTGCAGTCAACTCCGAAGAGCGCGGTAGACCGTCTCGGAGGCGGATCCTTCAGATCCCACGCCGATACTCAGGTCCTCGCCACGAGATGGGATTATCTGCCTGAGGAGAACGGATTCCCCGCAAACAGACAGTTCTATCTCCTCGAGAACGGCAAACAGATCTTCTGGTCCGGTGCGGCAGTGGCAGACGGACTCGAAAAGATCGAGACTATCCACTCTCAGAACAGGACAACGATAAGCTACGAGCTTTCATGCGGACTTAAGATCAAGAGGACCATCTTCATTGTTCCTCAGAGAGAAGGTCTGCCGGTTGCCTGCGAAGCCCAGATAATCGATATAGAGAATACGAAGGACGAAGACAGGGAGCTGAGACTTGTATATACGGGCATGTTCGGCACACAGCAGACGCACGCGCTGTCCGAAGACGTTATCTTCTCCACGGTAGTCCAGGAGTCCCAGATATTCTTCAACGAGGACAATGAGATCCGCGCCATCAGCTGCGATCCCAATCCCAAGTGGACCAAGGGCGAGATCAGGTTCAACGAGACTGTCGTCCATACTGATGACGGTGTTGTATTCCCCGACCAGTACAGCGCAAGATACATGGATTTTGTCGGCTCCGGCAGTCTTGAGAAGCCGGAATACATTTTCCCGCTGTCTTCAAAGCCTTCGAGAAAGGGCCCGGGTTTCTTTGCCACATCCACACCTTTCAGGATCAAGGCAAACGGCTCCGTTCGTGCGGATAACCTCACGTGTCTTTCTTCCGACTGCGTCAACGACGCATTTGAAGCAGACGTTACTCCCGCAAAGGAAGTTGAAGCTGTTGCGGAGTACATCAAGGATCCCTCGAACCTTACAAGAGATCTTCAGGATGTCATCGACTTTGCCGAAAAGTATTCCGGATACATGAAGATCGCCCACGCTGACAAGAATTTCGAGGCTTACGTAAATAACAATCTCCCGTTCCAGGTCTTCTATCAGACATTCGTATCGAGATCTCTCGACTGGACTCAGAAGGGTTACCGTGAGATCGGTTTCAGAGAGATCCAGGACATATTTGCTTCCATGTACTATTTCGCAGGCATGGGAAGGATCGATTTCGTCAAGGAGATGCTCGCAGGCTGGATCGAGAATGTCTATGAGGAAGGTTTTACCAATCACAATTTCTATTGGATCGGAAAAGAACCCGGCTGGTGGTCTGACGACGGACTCTGGCTCCTTCAGGCTTTGGACAGATATCTCGGACTTACAGGCGACTATGCTTTCCTCGATGAAGAGTTTGCCATGGCCGGCACTAAAGAGAAAAAGACCGATCCCGGTATCAAGCGTAAGCTCAGGGATACCATCAAGGCCATAATCACATACAGCGGAAAGATATCCGTCGGCAAACACGGTATCCCGCTCATCGACCGTGCAGACTGGAATGACTGTCTGAGAGTCGATCCCGACTGTATCTCAGGAAAGGACAAGATCGCAAAGTATAAGGAACAGATCGCTGCAAACGGTAAGGCTTACGGTGAGGTTCCTTATGAATCGGAATATTCGGAATCCGTAATGAACGGTTTCCTCTTAAAAGTCGCGCTTGATTCGGCAGCGACGATGCTTGGTAAGATCGGTGACAGTGATGCAGAAGAGATGAAAGCTCTTTCAGTCAAGCTCGCCGCAACGCTCCGTGAAAACTGCTGGAAGGGTGATTTCTATGCAAGAGTCCTCTTCAACAGGTCATCCAAGCCCGATATCAAATATCTCGGCGCACAGGGAGACGGACTTGCCGTCGAAGACGGTCATCCCGGAGCATATTTCCTTAACAGTTTCTCGTGGTCGCTCCTGGCCGGAGTCGCTTCAGAGGACGAGATCTCCAGGATGCTTGATTCACTTGAAAAATATCTCAAGACTCCTTACGGATTCAGACTCTGCTCCACTGTGGACTATCCGAAGATCGCACCGAAGATCGACGTTGCCCTTTATTATCCGGGTGACCGTGAGAACGGCGGCGTATTCAAGCACGCGAACATGATGGCATGCTCTGCGATGCTCGGCGCGGCTAAGAGCGTCAAGGATGAGGCTCTCGCATCGAGACTTGCGGATACCGCTTACTGGATCATCGACAAGATCCTGCCTTATACCACGCTCGAGTCTCCTTTTGCCACATGCGGCAACCCGAGATGGTGCACACAGTACAATAACAGCCAGACGGGCGAGAATATCGGACCTACGTTGTCCGGTACGTCGACATGGCTCCTGCTCAGCCTTTTCCAGTGCTTCGGCGTTGAGTTTACGAGCGACGGCTTAAGAGTCGAACCTATCCTCAGACAGAGCGATACGAGACTTGATGTCAAGGTATCCATTTCAGGAACCGTTTACGACATCCATATTCAGAAGCCCGAGGGCTTTATCCGTGCTCAGGACGGTATCGAGGTAACTCTTGACGGCGAAAAGAGCGAGGGTACGCTGCTTCCTGTAGCGAACGACGGCAAGACACATGAGGTCGAGGTCAGGTTCTGATCAGGGATAACACGGAGGAAACAGATTAGAAATGCCTTTTTCGAGCGTTTTTTTATCAGAGATCGTAAAGCAGTATAATCTCGAGGTCGTATACGATTCAGGCGATATCGAATCCAGAAGGATATGCGTCGCCGACGTTACCAGACCGGGACTTCAGCTTGCCGGATACTACGATCATTTCGGACCGGACCGTATCCAGGTCATCGGAAACATGGAGCACGCATATCTCGATAATCTCTCGTCTGACGAGAGGGCTAAGTCGGTATCGGCGCTCTTCGAGAAAAACATCCCGGCACTTATCGTTACACGTGACCACAAGGTCCATAAAGAGATCCTTGATGCGGCCAGAAAATACCAGACTCCGGTGCTGCGGACTTCACAGGCCACATCGGATTTTTCCTCAGAGCTGGTCAAATACCTGAAGATGGAGCTCGCTCCACGTGTGTCGATGCACGGCGTTCTTGTCGAGGTAAACGGTGAAGGTATTCTTATCCTCGGCGAGTCGGGCGTAGGTAAATCGGAGACTGCTCTTGAGATCGTTAAGAGAGGTCACAGACTTATAGCAGACGATCAGATAGAGATCCGCAAGGTGTCGGAGACCACTCTTCTTGGCCGCGCACCTGATGTCATCAAGCATCTCATTGAGATCCGCGGCATCGGTATCCTTGATGTAAAGGAACTCTACGGTGTATCTGCGGTAAAGCCGCAGGAGAATATCGACTTCGTCATCAACCTCGAACTTTGGGACGAGAAGAAGACATATGACAGACTCGGACTTAATGAGGAGACGACCGACATTCTCGGAATAAAAGTTCCTTCGGTTACGATCCCCGTAGGTCCCGGACGTAACCTCGCGATAATTGTTGAGGCTGCCGCCATCAATTACAGAGTAAAGAAGATGGGATATAATGCCGCACAGGATCTTGTGTCCAGGGTATTCCCGGGTAAGTCTCTCGATGGCTGATTCAGGTATTCAGGAAAACATTCCGCTCGCGGGATATTCAACATTCAGATGCGGAGGACCGGCCAGGTATTTTGCCGAGCCGTCCACGGGTGAAGAAGTTGCCCGTCTTTTCGAATGGGCTGAAGAGAAAGGGATCCGCGTCTTTGTTTTGGGAAACGGTTCCAATTGTCTCATATCGGATGACGGCTTTGACGGTCTCGTTATCAGGATCGCCAGGAACATGAGCAGCCTTTCTTCGGAAGAACTCGGTGCCGGCAAGGTGAAGATCACTGCAGGCGCAGGACTTCCTTTTGCCAGATTCGGAAATTACTGCGCCGAACTGTCGCTTACGGGTGCCGAGTTCGCTTGCGGAATTCCAGGTTCGTGCGGCGGCGCGGTATTCATGAACGCCGGTGCATACGGCGGTGAGACAAAGGATTTTATCACCAAAGTAAGTTATTGGGACGGTGCGGAGATCAGACGCATAGACGGCAGTGAATGCGGATTCGGTTACAGGACGAGCCTGTTTGAAAAGCTCAATGCCGAAGGAAAAAATGCCGTTATCCTGGGCTTTGAAGCGGTCCTTCCGAAGGGAAACAAGGATGAGATAACCGCATTGGTCGATGATCTGCGGTCGAGAAGAACGGCAAGCCAGCCTTTGGATGTTCCTTCCGCTGGATCCACATTCAAGAGACCCGAAGGATACTTTGCCGCGAAGCTGATCGAGGATGCCGGACTCAAGGGTTTTGCCCTCGATGATTCGGGTGCCCAGGTGTCGCCGAAGCATGCCGGATTTGTCGTTAATAACGGCGGCAGGGCGCAGGCTTCTGATGTAATGAGATTAATAGAATATGTTACTCTAAAGGTCTACGAGAACTCAGGCGTCAGGCTTGAGAGGGAAGTAAGACTCGTTGGAGATTTCGAGGTGTAATATATGGAACTGTTATTTCTTACCGGAATGAGCGGAGCCGGAAAGAGTGCTGCCGTAAGATATCTGGAAGACTGCGGCTATTTCTGTATGGACAATGTTCCGCCTTATGTTCTTCCGGACCTTGTAAAGAGCTTCTTCAGGGGCAGGAACGGAGAAGGTTTCTCGACTCCCAAGCTCGCTTTCGTTGTCGATATCAGATCGCAGGAATACCTGGACGGTTTTGATGAGGCTTTGGCCCTTATCGATGAGGAGGTCGGATGTCCTTACAAGGTCATATTCCTTGAAGCTTCAGACCCTGTTCTCATCAGCAGATACCAGCAGACAAGGAGAAAGCATCCTCTCGCCGGCAGAAAGGGTTCGCTTACGCAGGCACTCGCTGCTGAGAGGAAGATGCTGGAGGATATAAGAGGGATAGCCACTGTCGTTATCGACACGTCGCTCCTTACCGATGCCGAGCTCTGCAAGAACATCGGCGAGATAATCAAGAATGAGGACAGCCAGAGCATACTGGTGGTGGTCGAATCATTCGGATTCAAGTACGGTCTTCCCGTAGACTGCGATTATGTATTCGACGTCAGATTCCTTCCGAATCCTTTTTATCTGCCCCAGCTCAGGAACTATACGGGCAAGGATGAGGAGATAGCGAAGTATCTTGAAGGTTTCAGGGAGACGGGCGAGTTCAACTATATGACTTCAGAACTGCTGACTTATGTCATTCCTTTTTATGAAAAGGAAGGCAAGGGAAGTGTTCATATCGGAGTGGGCTGTACGGGCGGAAGACACAGATCCGTATACTGCGCCGAGACGATCGCATCTAAGATGTCCGAGAACGGCATAAAGTGCATAATCTCCCACAGGGACATAGACAAGGAACCCCACAGATATACCAGGAAGGCGGATGAGACCTGATGGAAGACAGTTTCTCTGTCAGGGTCAAGCTTGAGACGGCCACAAAAGCCGTTAAGAAGGCTGTCCAGAGACAGACGGCTTTGTGCGGACTCTTTTTGAGCCAGAGCAGCGTTAAGGGTTCGGCTAAGGTCATAAGGATCCCCGAAAGGCTTTCAGAAGTCGTAATCCAGCTCTTTGAAGCCGAGAACATAGAGTGTTCTTATTCAAATGGAAGACTGAAGATCAAAGATATATATTCATCAGAACTCTGGGAACGCTGCGAGGAGCTGCTGTCGGGATTTGCAAACGGCAGCCTTTCCGTGGAGGATGCGAGGAGATTCTTAAGAGGCGCTTTCTGGGGATGCGGTTACTGTTCCGATCCTTCCGACTGTTACCGTATAGAATTTGTCGTTAAAGAACCGGAGAATGCCACGCTCATATGCGCGGCGCTCGATGTTTTGTCCATAAGATATGTAAGATCGCAGAGAAAGGGTTCCTATGCCGTGTATTTTAAGAACGGTGACGACGTCTCAGATTTTCTGGGTTACATAGGAAGCCCTTCCGCAATGATGGATTTTGAGAATATCCGTGCGGAAAAGGACGTCAACAGCAAGGTAGTCAGAACAGTCAACTGCGATGCCGGCAACACCAAAAGACAGGCTGAAGCTGCTGCCCTGAGAAATGAACTCATAGTCCGTGTAATGCAGTCTGGCATGGCCAGCAAACTCTCTCCGGAATTAAGGGAAGCGGCCAAGGCGCATATGGAAAACCCCGGCGCATCGCTTGCCGAACTCGGTGCCATGATGGATCCTCCGATCGGAAAATCAGGCATGAGACACCGTTTGGACAAGATCGCCGAATTTGCCAAAAGTCTACAACAAACCCTCTGAAATTTACGCGTTTTCTAGTGTTTTGAGAGTCTTAAACCGCCCCATGGTTTGAGATAAAATTACAGCCGTGTTACAATATGCGTTAACTTTTTGGGAAAGGAACGATAAGAGGGGCAATCATGACTCGCGGTGACCAATACATCGAGCCTGATAACAGTTTCTACAGACCTTCGAGGGATCCGAATGAAGGGACCATGACTCTTGTAGTCGTGATCACGCTTCTGTTTGTATGCCTTACGGGCGTGCTTGCCGCTGTATATTTCAAAAAGGCTACTGCAAAAGAAACCCTGGCCAATATCGATACCACGGATCAGTCCGGTTATATCTCTGTAGCTTCGCCGACACCTTCACCTGTTCCGCCCATTACCGATTATCAGAATCCCATCCTTTATCCCGGTCTTGCGGGCATATTCATCAATACAGAACTTCAGGTAGCGCCGGAATGCGTTCCTTCCGCAAGGAAGATCAATCAGACGATTACCGTTGCCGGAAACATAGTTGACGGTGAATATGTCAGGGAAAAGCCAATATACATGACCGATCCCGTTTTCTACGGAGAGATCCCCGGGATCTTCACGTTCAGAGGCAACAACTTCAGGAACTGCGCATCCTTCGGATACACAAACCTTTACAGAGGCGCGCTTACCCAGAGATGGGAATTCGCCGGCATCGGCAAAAAACTTGCTTCGACCATGAACTTCGAATGGTCGGGTGTAAGGTGGACGGGACAGCCCCTTGTCGCGGAGTGGCCGGCTGCAGTACGAAGCAGCATGGACATGTACGACAGCGCCAAGCAGCAGCTGTCACTGACGGAGGTCATTGTCGCGGCTCTTGACGGCAAGATATATTTCTTCAATCTTCAGAACGGCGAACAGACAAGAGACCCGATCGATGTCGGAGCTTCGATAAAAGGCACGCCCGCTCTCGATCCGAGAGGATATCCCATCCTTTACGTCGGTCAGACTGACAACAACGGCGGAAATGTTTTCGGGATGTATATCTACTCACTGATAGACGGCACGCTGCTTTATTCTTATGACGGTTCAGAAGACGGCGCGTACAGGAGCAACTGGGATGCGTTCGATTCATCCCCGATCGTAAGCGGAGAGACGGATACCCTTATCTGGCCCTGTGAGAACGGCATTATCTACACGTTTGACCTGAACACGAATTACAACCAGGCTGCAGGTACTCTGTCCTTATCGCCTTCCGTTACCGGTTACAGATATATCTTTGATGACAACGTCGGATCCCACATGGGAGTCGAGAGCTCAATTGCCGTTTACGGCAACTACGGATACTTTGTCGACAATACAATGAATCTCTGCTGCCTCGATCTCAACACGCTCAACATGGTCTGGACTAAAGTATTGGGCGATGATTCGGATATCACTCCGGTCGTAAATGAGGAGGGCGGAGTACCGTACGTCTATGTCGGTACCGAGGTCGATAACCAGGGCGGAACCGGCGAATACTGCGGTGCCGCATACATCTATAAGGTCAACGGCCTTACGGGTGAGACTGTATGGCAGTCATCAGAACCCTGTTACACATATAACGGTGAATCATCTGATTCCGACCAGAGCGGCGGATGCTTCGGCAACCCGATTATCGGCAAAGGTTCCATATCGAATCTGGTTATTTTTTCATTTAGTATGACAAACGGGCTTGCAAGCGGTAATAAAGTTGTTGCATATGACAAGGACTTGGGTACCGTGGTTTGGGAATATAATATGAACATCTATTCGTACAGCTCGCCTGTTGATTTCTACGATTCAGAGGGGCACGCTTACATCGTTATCTGCGATTCGATTGGCCAGATACACATGATAAGCGCTGAAGCGGGGGTCGACCCCAAGGAGAGGAGAATTACTTACATACAGACCAGAAGGAATCTCGGCAAATCAAACGAGACCGCATCGGGTATCTGTATCGAGGCTTCTCCGATAGTATATGAAGGCATGCTTGTCGTAGGAACCACATCCGGGAGTGTTTTCGGAGTTGCGATAGAATGAGGAGCGTTATGGATTTTTCGAAGGCATACGGATCTATTGCTGTTTTGGAGGTCGAGATAAGGACCTTTGCAAACGAGGGATATGCGGTGAAGTATGACTTTGAGCGGAAAGTGATCTCCTGGCGCGACAATTACATGTGGAACAACAATTTTACGAGATCCATAAATGACGACAAGATGGCCATTATAATGGAAAAGCTTCCCGCTTCCGGCATGCTCGAGTGGATGCATGGATATAATCTCGGCCTGACTGATGAATACGGTGACAAGACAGTGATCCCCGGCGAATGGAAGATCGAGGTCGAATTCAAGGATAAGACAAAGATGAAGGCCGGCGCCGAGCAGCATTTCCCGAAGAAGTGGAAGAATCTCAAGAATCTCATAGAGCAGACAACGGGTTGCAGTTTCGTTTTGAGGTAAGACAGACCGGGCAGGCGTAAGGCCTGCTTTTTACTTTGTAGTCGCATTTGCACATCTGTGATAAAATTCTATAATATGCCCGATACTTGATACCGGGATGTTACGTTGAAGGAGTAGTTTAGTTTGGATTATTTGGAAGGACTTTTGCTCGGAAGGCTGTGGAGCGATACTGATTACGAGAACCGTAAGCATTTCGGTTTATTCGTTCTGTACGGTCTTCTTGTTGATGCGATAATCCTCTATATCTACATTCTCGGCAAGGGACTTTTGGGATTCGGCATCATCGGACCCATCCATATCGCCGTGTTCACGCTTTTGTTCCTGGCCAATCCTTTTATCTGTTTCAGATATTACCGAATGCCCTGGTGGGGCAAGATCTTGATATTACTGGTAAAAGTCTTCAAATCTTATTTGATCATCAGCTATACGGTAAGTCTGCTCCTTCCGAGGCTGTCGGTACAGGTTGACGATCTTCAGGATTTCCTTATTGCCTATCTCAACAGCACACTTGAGAATTACACTGAGAAATTTCAGGCAAGTGCAGGTTCTTTCTCAACGGTGCTCGGAGTTCTGGCAGGCGGCGTTCATGTCGTAGGAACGGTGTTGCTGCTCGCATTGGCGGCCATCGTTATCCCGAGCCTTATCTATCTGGCTGTAAAGCTGGTCCAGTTAGCTTGGGACTGGTTGGTAAATGTACTGATCATCAAGAGGTTCTTTCCTCAAAGAAAATAAAGCTGGTCTAAAGGAGACAATATGGCAGAGCTTAGAGACAGGATCGACATAACAGTTGAAGAGCTCGAGGAATCCCTCGGCGCCGTAAGACTTCCGCGTTTTATTGCAGAATCTGAGAGCGGTTTTGTCGGAAGGATCGACGCTATATGTGACGAGATCTGTTCCGATACGAATAAAAGGGCCATTTTTGTATCAGGCCCCACATCATCCGGCAAGACGACATTCACGTTAAGACTGTCAAACAGGATCAACAGCAGAGGCCGTAAAGCGGTCCACCTGTCCCTGGATGATTATTACAACATCACTGAGCTAAAGTGCGACAGAGAGGGAAGACCGGACTTTGAGACGATCGATGCCCTGGATGTCGACAGAATACAGCGTGACATCAAGGCTCTTCTTGACGGTGAGACGGTAATACCGCCTTTCTTTGATTTCAACGTAAGGGTTCAGAAAGAAGGCGATCCCGCAAATGCCATCTGCTTAGGCGATGACGGCATCCTCGTGGTCGAAGGCCTTCACGGACTTTCTCCGAGAATATCGGGTGAATGCCCTGCCGAAAAGTGCTCCAAAGTATTCATCATGCCCTATGGCAATGTCTATAACGACTCCAAACTGATGGACAGCAATGAGATAAGGCTCCTTCGAAGGATCATCAGGGATTACCGTCACAGGAGCGCACATGCTCTTGCAACGATAGATTACTGGCCCATGATCCAGAAATCGGAAGAGAAGTATTATGAGGAATACCTGACCGCTGCTGACTACCACGTCAATTCTTTCCTTGCTTATGAGTCGCTCATCGTGGCGCCCATGGCAATGAACGATATAAAAGAAGCTTTGGATAAGGCTTTGAACGGTTCCATCGAACCCAGCGTATTCATGGAAAAATCCCCGACGGGCAAGTCGTTCGCGGATCTTTCTTCAGCACTTATCAAAGCTAACAAACTGATGGGGCATCTGGGAAAGATCCCGGTAATAAGCCCCGAGCAGGTGCCGGCTGAATCGATACTCAACGAGTTCATTGCGAACTAGTTTCCAGAAATAAAGGAGGCATGTAATGCCTATCAGAATAGCTAACAATCTTCCGGCAAGGCATATCCTTGAACAGGAAAGAATATTCGTTATGGAGGAAGACAGGGCCCTGACCCAGGACATACGTCCGATCAGGATCGTGATCCTCAATCTCATGCCCGATAAATCGGTCACAGAGACACAGCTCCTCAGGGCTCTTTCAAATTCGCCGATCCAGGTCGATGTCGAGCTCCTGTTTACGAGAACGCACCAGTCGACTCATACGCCGGCCGAGCATCTCATCAAGTATTACAGAACATTCCCCGAGATCGAGAATGAATTCTTTGACGGCATGATCATCACCGGAGCTCCCGTTGAGAAGCTCCCGTTTGAAGAAGTTGACTACTGGCCCGAACTGGTCGAGATAATGGAATGGAGCAAGACACATGTTTACTCGACGCTCCATCTCTGCTGGGGTGCTTTTGCCGGACTTTATTACCATTACGGCATTCCAAAGATCGTTTTGGACAAGAAGGTATTCGGTGTTTTCGAGCATTCGATGACATGGAGCAGACCGGTAAAGCTCTTCAGGGGTTTTGACGACATCTTCTATGTTCCGCATTCGAGATACACGGAAGTAAGGCGCGATGACGTCGAAAAGAGAAAGGATCTGAGGATCCTCTCCGAATCGGAAGAGTGCGGGATCTATGCGGTATCCGATCTCCATGGCAGACAGTTCTTCATTACGGGACACTCCGAGTACGACAGGGACACCCTGGACAAGGAGTATAAGAGAGATCTCAAGGCGGGACTCGGAGACGTCGATCTTCCGAAGAACTATTATATCGATGACGATCCTGAGAAGGGGCCGCTCCTTAAGTGGAGGTCATCCGCGACTTTGATGTATACGAACTGGCTTAACTACTACGTATATCAGGAGACCCCGTTCGATATCAATTCGATCAGGACGATCCGCAACGAGGATCTGGTCCCCAACAGAGACATGGAGAAAAATGGCTGATATTATTCCGATCGACAGAGAACTTATATCAGGGTTTGAACCTGCAAGGACGGAGCTTGGACATAAGTACAGTTTCGGTACTGTCCTGGTATGCGCAGGTTCGAGATACATGAGCGGAGCAGCTGTCCTGGCGACGGGTGCGGCTTTAAGGTCGGGTGCGGGACTCGTAAGGGTATTCTCGGAGGAGAAGACCCTGGACGCGGTAAGATACAACGAACCGTGCGCTCTCCTCGAGCCGAGACCTGACAAGACCGCGGATCTTTTGAGAAAGGCATCGGATCTCTGTAAAAAGTCCGGGTCCGTTCTGATCGGGTCCGGCATGCACTCGGATCTCAAGGATATGGAGGCGCTGACATCGGTTTTCCTGGAGAAGGCGCAGAACCTGGTGCTCGATGCGGGTGCGTTTTCCGACAGACCGGATGTGCAGGACAGGCTGAAAGAATTGCTTAGAGCAAGGGCGATACCTGCGGTACTGACACCCCACACAGGTGAGTTTGCGAGGCTGACAGGAATTTCTTCACGGGAAACTGCCGGCAGACCTGAAGAACTTGCCACTAATTTTGCCGAAGAAAACAACTGTATCGTGATCCTTAAGAGTGCTATAACAGTTATTGCCATTCCTGATGGCAGGGTATACAGGCTCGCAAGTCCAAACAGCGGATTTGCTAAGGGCGGCTCGGGAGATGTCCTGGCCGGTCTGACAGCGGGATTCCTCGCTCAGGGAATGGAACCGTATAAAGCGGCATGTTCTGCCGTGTTTATACATTCGAAGGCCGGAGAAGCTGCTTTTGATGATATCGGGATAAGGGCAGTCCTTCCGTCCGACCTAATAACTTATCTGCCTGAAGGGTATGAGGAAGCCGGGTGGTTACGATAATGACAGACTATTCTACGGGTACGGACAGCATATTCGACAGATCATGCGTCGAGATAGATCTTGATGCTCTGAAGCACAATTTCGAGCAGATCAAGAAGGCGACCACTCCGGGTACGGACATAATGGCCGTCGTAAAGGCTGACGCATACGGACACGGGGCGCTGGAGACGGCGAAGACCCTGATAGACAGCGGAGCCGCAGGACTCTGCCTAGCGACCATAGACGAGGCGGTCGAGCTCAGAAAGCACGGAATAGACGTTCCCATGATGACACTCGGATATACCGATCCGTCAAGATTTGCCGATGCGGTCAGATACGATGTTGAGCAGGCGGTCTATTCTTTTGAGATCGCAAGGGCGCTCTCGGATGAGGCCGTCATGAAGGGCAAGACACTGAAGATCCATGTCAAACTCGATACCGGCATGGGAAGGATAGGGTTCAAGACTGACGGCAGCGAGACTGATGAGATAGTCAAAGCGTGCCGTCTGCCGGGCCTGGAGCCTTATGGCGTTTTTTCACATTTCGCAGTTGCGGACACAGATGACGATGAATACACGGAGCGTCAGTTCGGTCTGTTCATGGACCAGATCGATGCCCTGGAAAAGAGCGGCATTCATTTCACCAAGAGACATATATGCAACAGCGCCGGGATACTGAGATTTCCCGGGATGCATCTTGATATGGTGAGAGCGGGCATCATCCTGTACGGACTAATGCCGCCCGGATGCCCCAAACCTGTTGTCGACGTCGATCTTAAGCCTGTCATGAACTGGTATGCAAAGGTGATCCATGTCAAGACGGTTCCTGAAGGAAGCACCATTAGCTACGGAAGGCACTTTACCGCCGGACGTCCCACTGAGGTCACGACTGTCGGTATAGGATATGCCGACGGATTATCCAGAAGGCTCTCAAACGGGTTCGAGCTCATTATCGGAGGGAAGAAGTGTCCGATAATAGGCAATATCTGCATGGATATGTGCATGGTAGACACCACGGATCTGGAAACAAGACCTCAGATCGGTGACAAAGTTACGGTGTTCGGCAGCACGAGGTCTGCGGATGAACTGGCCGACGCACTGGGTACCATCAATTACGAGATCACGTGTGATGTCGGTAAACGAGTCAGAAGATTGTATATAGGAGGCTGATCTGACCGCTTTCCTGTTTGTTGATATTCTCGGTGAAAAAAGCGCAGATATGCGATATAATACATACGCTTTATTTATTAGTATCAAGGAGAATGTCAATTAATGGGCACTTTGAAAGACAGCTGGAACTCACCGGAGATAAAGAAGAAACTCCTTTTCACGTTCCTTATCATATCCGTTCTGAGTCTGCTTACGATCATTCCGATCCCCGGTCTCAACCATTACACAGCAATAAACACTATCCGTGAATGGGGGAGCTTGGGAACGATCCTTAACACTCTTTCCTGCGGTGCTCTTTCGAATGCTGCGATAACCAGCCTTGGCATTTATCCTTTTCTTGTCGCATCCATAATAATGCAGGTCCTCACTCTGGCTGTCCCGAAGCTTAGGAACATGGCGCAGCTCGGTGAAGAAGGATCCAAGGTCATCACTAAGTATACAAGGATCGCTTCAATTGCAATGGCAGTCATCTTCGGTGCGCTCTACTGCATCGGAATGAAGGGTGCGGTTACTTCAAAACTCAATTTCTGGCTTGCGATCGTCCTTTGCGGATTGTCCGTAGCCATCGGAAGCGCTTTCTGCGGATGGTGCGTTGAGCTCCTTAACAACAAGGGTATCGGCGACGGACTTACGATCATCATTGTGGCAGGCATTATCCACAACATTCCTCGTGACGTAGTCATGCTCTACTTTGATGCCGAGAGCGTCAATGTATATCTCGCACTTGGCTTCATGATCCTCGGTATCCTCCTCATGATCGGAATGCTCTTCCTCGTGCTCCTCATCAATATGGGCGAGAAGAAGCTCAGGATCATCTTCTCCAAGAGAACCGTAGGCATGAAGCAGTTCGGAATGCAGAACCAGGTGCTTCCCCTTAAGGTCACACAGGCAGGCATCATGCCGATCATTTACGCCATGACCTTTATCCTTCTCATTCCGTCCATCCTCACTATGATTGCTCCCGAATCAGACAATCTCTGGTTTACGGGCGCAAAGAATTTCCCGACAAGCCTCGGATTCATTCCTTTATACGTGGTGTTGGTCGTAGCCTTTGCTTTCATCTTCTCGATGATGCAGTTCAACCCCTATGAGATCTCTTCGCAGATCAAGCAGAACGGCGGTTACATCCAGGGTATAAAGCCCGGAAAGCCCACGGCTCAGTATCTGATGTCGGTATTCAGCAATCTGAACAGCGCCGATTGTGCTTTCCTGATCCTTGTTACTGTCATCCCGATGGCTGTTAACTTCATTCCGTCTGTCAACGGCATCGCTTTCGACGGTGTGGGTCTCGTGCTCGTAGGCGGCGGTTTTATCGAGATGAAGACTCTTCTCGACAATGCGCTCAAGGCTGAGGAAGAGAAGCTCAAGCAGGCCGGCAAAGACAAGAAACGTAAGAATTACAACAAAAAGTAAGGGAGGAAAAACATATGAATCTGATCATCTTAGGCGCACCCGGTTCCGGCAAGGGAACATCAGCAACGGTTTTAAGAGAGACATATTCTCTCGCTCATATCTCCACAGGCGATCTTTTCAGATACAACATCAAAGAGAATACTCCTCTCGGAAAAGAAGCTAAATCATACATGGATAAAGGCGCTCTTGTTCCTGATGACGTTACTATCAGGATGGTTGAGGACCGTCTTAACAACCCTGACTGCGAGAAGGGATACATCCTTGACGGATTCCCGAGAAACATTGCTCAGGCAGAGGCTCTCGACAAGATGCTCGCCGCTAAGGGTTCAAAGATCGACGCTGTCGTATATGTAAAGTGCGATGACGATATCATCATGGACAGAGTTACGACAAGACGTGTCTGTGAGAAGTGCGGCGCAAGCTTCAACGTCAAGTATATGCCCACAAAGGTTGAAGGCATTTGCGATGTCTGCGGCGGAAACGTGGTTCAGAGATCCGACGATAACCCCGAGACGGTTGCCAAGAGACTTGAGACTTACAGGGTAAATACCCAGCCGCTTATCGACTTCTACAATGAGAGAGGTATTATCGTTGAAGGCAATAATAATGTCGATTCAAAGACCTGCATCAGTTCCATCGAAGCAGGACTTAAAAAACTGGGACTCTAATTAGAAAAAGGTGTAATAGATGGTAGAGATACTTACCGATGAAGAATTCGAGAAGATGAAAGCGGCAGGAAAAGTCCTGCAGCACGTCTTCAAAGCATGCAGAGACGAGATCAGACCGGGCATCTCCACACATGATGTCGACAAGTTATGTTATGACATTATCAGGAGTTATGATGCGATCCCGTCCTTCCTTAACTACGGTCAGCCCCCGTTCCCCGGAACGATCTGCGCTTCCGTTAATGAGGAGGTCGTTCACGGCATTCCCAGAAAATCCAGGATACTTAAAGACGGAGACATCATCTCTGTCGATGTAGGAGCCATACTTGACGGTTATCAGTCTGACGCATGCAGAACATACCTGGTAGGCGAGGTTGCCCCTCCGGTGAAGGCTCTTGTTGAGCGTACAGAACAGTCTTTCTGGAAGGGTCTTGAGTTTGCCAAGGTCGGCATGAGGACTGGCGATATCGGACATGCAGTACAGGAATTCTGTGAAGGTTTCGGTTATGGTGTCGTAAGGGAACTTACGGGTCACGGTATCGGAACGACAATGCATCAGGATCCTGATGTTCCTAACTACGGAAGACCGGGTCACGGATATAAACTGAAAAAAGGTATGGCAATCTGCATCGAACCGATGATAACATTAGGAACACGCGAGATTGAGCTTTTGGGGGACCAGTGGACGATAGTCACACAGGACGGCAAGCCTGCAAGCCACTATGAGAATACGATCTTGATAACGGATGAGGGTCCGTATCTTACAACTTATGACTATGAGGAGGGTTATTGATGGCGAAGGAAGATGTTATTGAAGTATTGGGAGTAGTTGATGAGGCATTGCCCAATGCGATGTTCAAGGTAAAGCTCGACAGCGGACACGTTGTTCTTGCTCATTTGTCAGGAAAGCTCAGACAGAATTATATCAAGATCCTTCCTGGCGACAAAGTAACGATGGAGATCTCACCTTATGACCTTTCACGCGGCAGGATCACATGGAGAGGCGAGAAGAAGCCGAAGCAGTGATCGTCCTGATCCGTTTCAATATTTAAAATGATATGCGTACTGAAATACAATCTGTATATTAGTACGTATTTTTATTCTTATATAAATTTTTCCTTTGATGTCCGATTTTGCCAAATCTGTGATATACTCACCGCTGAAATATCTGGAGATACAAAGAGCATCTATCAGAAGGTATTCGGGCTTTTGTATTGAGAAAGGAACAATGAAATGGCAGAAGAAAACAAAACAAACGATGAAAAGAAGACCGAGGGCAAGGAGTCATTCCTTAATGAAAACACTCTTGAGATAATCACAGTTGTCCTGCTCGGTATAACGGCACTGCTCACGGCATGGGCAAGTTACGTAGGTTCCATTCACGGAGGCAACCAGGCAACGAACTATGCTACGAGCAACAATCTTTCCAGTGACGGCAATGCGCTCTACAATTCAGCAGTCCAGACTCTTACGCAGGATATGTCTGTCTGGAATACAATCCTGGATTATGATATCGAGATCCTGTATGCGGATTCCGTAAATGATACCGAAGCGGTCGAAGCTTATGTCTGGAAACTTCAGTGGTTCTGCATGGACAATCTCACGGATGATATGGCGGAGATGATCGGTTATGACCAGACGGCTTTTAATGACGGAGTAAATGATACGGCAGAGATCCTCGACTGGCTCAACGACGAGAGCGGAAATGCTCTTGAATCACCTTTTACGGATGATGCTTTTGTTCAGAGTTATTTCGATGAATCAAATGCCAAGCTCGATGAAGCACAGGCTGTTTTGGAACAGGGACAGCAGGATAATGCAAACGGCGATAAGTTCTCACTCGTTACGGTAATCTACAGCGTAGCGCTCTTCCTGCTCGGCATCGTCGGTGTATTCAAGAATCAGACAAACAAGAAGATCGTTCTCGCGATCAGCCTTGTATGTCTTGTGATCGCCGTTATCTTCATGGTAACGATACCGCTTCCCGCATCCGGAGGAATCTTCGGTTAAGTGGATAAGGCATTAACTTGATGCTATAATGGAGCCGCCTTCGGGCGGTTCTTTTATTTGGCGGGCATATGTTTAAAAAGTGCCTCGCAGATGAAAATTTCCAGTTGAAAACCGTATCGATTCTGCTATAATAGTTCAGCATGCGCTCACAAGGCGCCTGTATTTGTTGTGGAAAAATATCAGCAACAGGAGGTACTAACATGAAAGTACGACCGTCAGTAAAGCCGATGTGCGAGAAGTGCAAGATCATCCGCAGAAACGGCAAGGTAATGGTCATTTGTTCCGACCCTAAGCACAAGCAGAGACAGGGTTAAGACATTTGACGGGTCTTCAAACAGTACGGAATTAGCCCCGTAAGCCAAAAAAGAAGACCGCGGGATAATAGCTCCTTCCCGCACAAGTACTATTAAAAAAGTAATCATATTTATTCACCGTTACCGAGAGGGCGGCTGCTCCCTAACCCGGAGTTCCTTGACTTACGCGTGTCAAATAGAGATTAATACCACTTTATCCAATACGGAGGTACATTAAATGGCTCGTATAGCCGGCGTAGATTTACCGAATGATA
>Ga0247611_10000607_pt1 | contig 71659 bp, 50 predicted proteins | sample 177DNAGHGhighgp2_FD_192422 | JGI IMG/M metagenome (GOLD analysis project Ga0247611, IMG submission 192422) | Sheep rumen microbial communities from Palmerston North, Manawatu-Wanganui, New Zealand - 1770 DNA GHGhigh gp2 | ecosystem: Host-associated > Mammals > Digestive system > Stomach > Rumen...
CGGCCCCCGCTGCCGTCGATGCCTGCAATGCCAGCCGTCGGAATTGTATCGCTTGTCGGTTAAATGCGTCTGTCGTCATCAATGTCTTGTTGTTTGTAATGTTGTTACACTACTATAACACACAATATCCCCGTTTTTAAACAAGAAATCGATAAAAAATATTGTGATAGGCCATTTTTAATGACAACAGGCGTGTCAACCATTGCGGTTAACACGCCTGTAGATAAGGATGCTTTTTTAAACCAAGCCCTTGCCGTGGCAGTTCTTATACTTCTTGCCGCTGCCGCACGGGCAGGGATCGTTGCGCCCGATCTTGGGACCCTCGTTGCGGATGGGACCCACGGGACCCTGGGGCCTTGGACCGACGGGTGCCGCATTGGGACGGCTGGGGTCGGGCTCGCCGCCGCGGTTGGCGTTGTATTGCGGTTGGCGTGGTTGAGGCTCACGCTCCTGAACATTCTGTTGGGGGGGTGCCTCGGGAATTTGACCGCGCATGAGCACGGCAATCGACTTGCCATTCATGATGCCTACCATCTGCTTGAACATGTTGAAGGCCTCTGTCTTGTAGATCACGAGCGGGTCTTTCTGCTCATAGCTGGCGTTCTGCACGCTCTGGCGCAATTGATCCATTTCACGTAGGTGTTCCTTCCAGTTCTCGTCGATAGTCAGCAGCATGACAGCCTTCTGCCATGACTTGGTGAGAGACTTGCAGTGAGTCTCGGCGGCCTCCTTGATGTCGATGACGATACCAAAGGTGCGCTTGCCGTCGGTGATGGGAACACGGATAAGGCCTTGCGGCTCCATGCCCTGGGCCTGCTGGTCGGCAACAATTTGCTGGATAATGGGGTCGGCGACCTCGCTCAGGCGGTCCATCTTGCGGTTGAAGGCCTTGAGCACGGTGTCATACAGGATCTCCTGTTTCTTGCCGTCATCCATGCGACGATATTCTTCCTCGTTGAAGGGGACTTCGATGGCATAGGTCTTGAGCACTTGCATCTTGAAGTCTTCGTAGTCGTCGGCTCCATACTTGTCCACAACGTCCTCCACGCTGTCATACAAGGTGTTGATGATGTCCAACCCGATGCGCTCGCCGATGAGTGCATGGTGGCGGCGTGTGTAGATCACCTTGCGCTGGGCATTCATCACGTCATCATACTCGAGCAGGTGCTTACGGATACCGAAGTTGTTCTCCTCGACGCGCTTCTGGGCGTTCTCGATGCTCTTGGTCACCATGTTGCTCTCGATGGCCTCGCCGTCCTTGAGTCCCAGGCGGTCGAGTGTCTTGACAACACTCTCGCTGGCGAACAGACGCATCAGCTTGTCCTCAAACGACACGAAGAATACCGATGAACCCGGGTCACCCTGACGACCGGCACGACCGCGCAACTGGCGGTCCACACGGCGGGACTCATGGCGCTCGGTGCCGATGATGGCAAGACCGCCGGCCTCCTTGACTGCGGGCGAGAGCTTGATATCGGTACCACGACCGGCCATGTTGGTGGCGATGGTCACGACACCCTTGCCGTCGATCGACTGACCGGCCTGAGCAACGATGTCTGCTTCTTTCTGGTGCAACTTGGCGTTCAAGACGTTGTGAGGAATGTGGCGCATGGTGAGCATGCGGCTCAAGCGCTCACTGATCTCGACGCTCGTCGTACCCACCAGCGTGGGACGGCCCTGGTTGCGCATGGCCTCGATCTCGGCAATGACAGCATTGAATTTCTCCTTCTCGGTCTTGTAGACTCGGTCTGCCATGTCGCGGCGAATCACTGGCTTGTTGGTGGGGATAGTCACCACGTCCAGCTTGTAGATATCCCAGAACTCACCGGCCTCGGTCTCAGCGGTACCGGTCATACCAGCTAACTTGTGATACATGCGGAAGTAGTTCTGCAGCGTGATGGTGGCAAACGTCTGAGTGGCAGCCTCGACCTTCACGCCCTCCTTGGCCTCAATGGCCTGGTGCAGACCGTCGCTGTAGCGGCGACCTTCCATCACACGACCCGTCTGCTCGTCCACAATTTTCACCTCGCCATTCTCGGTGACGATGTACTCGTCGTCGCGGTTAAACAAGGTGTAGGCCTTCAACAGCTGTGTCACGGTGTGAACGCGTTCGGCCTTAACCGAGTAGTTGGCGAGCAGCTCGTCTTTCTTGTTGGTCTTCTCCACGTCGCTCAGGGGCTCGTTGGTCACCGCCGACAACTGGGCAGTGATGTCGGGCAGGATGAAGAATTCGGGGTCATCGGTGCCGCGGGTGAGCACGTCGATACCCTTATCGGTCATCTCGACGGTGTTGTTTTTCTCGTCGATGATGAAGAACAGGGGGTCGGTAACAGTGGGCATCTCACGGTTGTTGTCCTGCATGTAGAAGGCTTCGGTCTTGAGCATGGCGTTCTTTACTCCCTCCTCGCTCAGGAACTTGATCAGGGGCTTGTACTTGGGCAGGCCCTTGAAGGCGCGGAAGAGCCTCAACGTGCCTTCCTTGACGGTGGCCTCATCGTCGCTGGCCATCATCTTCTTGGCGTCGGCGAGCAGGCTGGTTACAAGCTGGCGCTGGGCGTTGTAGACGCGCTCCACGTTGGGCTTGAAGTCGTTAAACAGCTGGTCCTCGCCCTTGGGAACGGGACCCGAAATGATCAACGGTGTGCGGGCATCATCGATGAGCACGCTGTCGACCTCATCGACGATGGCAAAGTTGTGGGGCCGCTGCACCATGTCCTCGGGGCGCATGGCCATGTTGTCGCGCAGGTAGTCAAAGCCAAATTCGCTGTTGGTGCCGAAGGTGATGTCGCAGTTGTAGGCTGCACGGCGTTCCATCGAGTTGGGCTGGGTCTTGTCGATGCAGGCCACGGTCATGCCATGGAACATGTAGAGCGGACCCATCCACTCGCTATCGCGCTTGGCAAGATAGTCGTTGACGGTCACCACATGCACACCATTGCCAGTCAAGCCGTTCAGGAACACGGGCAGGGTAGCGACCAGGGTCTTACCCTCACCAGTGGCCATCTCGGCAATCTTGCCCTGGTGCAGGACGATACCGCCAATGAGCTGTACGTCATAGTGCACCATGTCCCAGGTGATCTCGTTGCCGCCGGCAAGCCAGTGGTTGGTGTAGATGGCCTTGTCTCCGTCGATGCTCACAAAGTCCTTGCCTTGGGCGGCAAGGTCGCGGTCGAGTTGAGTGGCGGTAACGGTGATGGTCTCGTTCTCTGCAAAGCGGCGAGCCGTTGATTTCACGATGGCAAACACTGTGGGAAGCACTTCGTTGAGCTTGTCCTCGAGGGTGTCAAGGATCTCCTTCTGGAGGTCGTCGACTTTCTTCCACAATGGTTCACGCTCCTCATAGTCGAGGGTCTCGATCTCGGCCTTGATGCGCTCGATCTCGTCGCGCTTGTCCTGCACCGAGTCGTTGAGTTGCTGGCGGACGTCGGCAGTGCGCTGGCGCAATGCATCGATGTCCAGGGCGTCAATCTCGGGATAAATCGCTTTGATTTGGTTGACAATAGGCATGATCTTCTTCAGGTCACGTGTTGACTTATTGCCAAACAAGGATTTCAAAATGTCACTAAGTCCCATTTCTTGTATTTATATTATGATTTGTTTTGATTTCTCGTTTAATCTGCAAAGGTACAATTATTTGAGTGAAATACACCTATTATAATAGGTAAAATCACCCTTTTGGGGGTGTACCGACAATCGGTCTGGACAGAATAAAGGATGATTGCAGGAAAAATAATCCCCAATTCCCTATCTTCTAATCCCTAATTAAGAACGGGTGGGGCCGCGGGTCGTCTGGCTGCCGAGCAGCACATTGGCCACGGAGCGCATCACCAGCACCGCCATTAGGGGGAAGAATGCCATGTTGCCCACCTGGGGCTGCCAGGGCCATGCCAGCATGAGCAGGGCCACGACAAGCGCATTCAGGGCATGCAACCAGCGGTTGAGGTTGCGGGTTTTCTTGAACCATGGCAGTATAGCCAACAACAGCAACAGCGGGTTGAGCCACAGGATGTTGATATTGTGAGTCGTGGCCTCGTGTGTGGAGAAAAAGATGAGGAAAAACAGGATGCACCCAGCCAGACCGCCAGCGGTGTAAAGAATGGTGTCAAACCATCGTGACACATCATGGTGGCGCCAGTCACGCCAGCTCACGAGCAGTGTGAGCGCAAGCACGAGTAGCGCAAATGCCATCGGCGACTGGTACCACGGCGTGGGAGGGCGCACATTGCCCTGGGTGCTCTTGTCGATGGGCACCGTGGTCGCTTTCACCAGTGGCATCGTCGTGCCGTCGGTAGTGATAGTGGCACCGGCAACGGCATCCATCAGCAGCATGGGGATGAACATGGTCGCGCGCTGGTCGAGCACGGTGTCGATGTCCCAGCCAAGCACCAGGTCGATGCCGAATTTTTCCCACGCATAGTTGCGGCAATAGTGTGCCAAAATGTCACGATAGGTGACAGCGGTGTCGCCCATTGCGGGATATTGTAGCCCGTCGCCTGCAGCCATCTCGATGATGTCACGGGGGCGGGTTGAACAGTTGTCACTCAAGAATTTGTAGCGATAGGTGCGGTTCTCGGGTTGCGCATTGTTCAACAGGAAGTCTCGCACGGCGACGGCTCGCTCCTGTGGCAAGTTCAGCTCCTGCTCCACCATGCGGCGCTCTTCCATCCCCATGGTGGCATAGGCCTGTGGCACGGGAACGCACATGTAGTCGGTCTGGCCCAGCACAAAGCGCCACAGGAATCCAGGGGCCTGGAAGTCAAACACACCGTAGTTGAAATACAAGTCTACGGGGCCATATTTAACCCTTATCTCGCTGTGACCAAAAATGTTGTGTGGCTCACTGCCTGGATAAAACGTCACCAAGCTCACGCTCACCGAGTCCTCGTCTTGTTCTTGAGCCTGGATGGGTTCGGACGATACTGGCGATGGCACGGCTTCAAGTGTACCCGTTGCACACAGGGCACACAACACTGTCACATAGTATTTTGCTAACAATCGTTGCATCTATACATTATATTAATATAGCAAAAACGATGCCAACTGACATTTAATTAACGTGAAATACGTCCACGATAGTATATTGAAACTGCCTAATTTAAGGACTCATTCTCATTCCTCCTCATGGGCCTGAAGGCTGGTTTTTGTATATAACTATCCCCTTAAAATGTGGCTTCTCCTTACTTGAAGTGGTAAATTATACATTTTTTTGCCGATGTGTTCACAAAATCTTCGTTAAAAATTTTGGCAAGTCAAAATTTAGTCCGAACTTTGCAGACAAATAAGAGAGATATTGCACTTTTCTATACAGATTCTATTCATAAAATTTAAAGTCCCACTCGTGAGAGCCGGACTTTTACTTTTTAATTTCCCCCTCCAGAAAATGACTCACCCGAAAATGACCAGGGTTATCGGACTCAGCGGGTGCACTAATGAATAGTTGATAATTGGTGACAGCCTTTTACGAAATAAATCTATTGATTGCCATCGGTGGCTATCCATTGTCGTCTCGTTACCAGGTGCCGTAGTTGCCGCGGTCGGCATCGAGCCGCAGCAGGATGAAAAGCAGGAAGGTAAAGCCCCACAGCGACGAGCCGCCGTAACTGAAGAAGGGTAGGGGAATGCCGATGACCGGACACAGCCCGATGACCATGCCAATATTGATGGCCAGGTGGAAGATCAGGTAAGACGCGACACAGTAGGCATACACCCGGGCAAACGTCGAGTGGTTGCGCTCGGCCAGCGTGATGACACGCAGTATCATTGCCAGGAATAGCAACAGCACCGTCACGCTACCGATGAAGCCCTGCTCCTCGCCGATGGTGCAGTAGATGAAGTCGGTGTGTTGCTCTGGAACATATTTGAGCTTGGTTTGTGTCCCGTTAAGGAAGCCCTTTCCTGTAATGCCGCCACTACCGATGGCAATTTTGCTCTGGTTGACGTTGTAGCCTGCTCCGCGCAGGTCTTCCTCGATGCCCAGCGTCACTTTGATGCGCTGCTGCTGGTGCGGCTCCAGCACGTTGTTGAATGCAAAACTCACCGTGAACAGGAACACCAGCGAGGCTGCGGCAAAGCAGACAGTGATGAGCACCTTCTTGAGGTCATCGTGCAGCATGCCCCACAGCAGGTAGAGTAGTGACAGAATGATTACCGGCAGGAAGAACGCATAGCCGTTAACGTGCACGCCAGCCCATGTGAGCCCGCCGGCGATAGCTCCTGCCACTAAGTAGCCTATCAGAACATTGCGCCCCAGGATCCACGACCGGCAATACAGTAGCAGCATGGCTACAATAAGCACCATGACCATGATGAAGGCGATGACCATGCCCAACGGGATGCCCATAAAGGTGAGGGCGGCAAACTTGAGCACCACGACAAAATAGACCACCGCCATCAGGGCGGCAAACAGCACGAAGCCCGACATGCCCTCGCGGTAGAGAACAAAGATGAGCGACGTGTAGACAAGGGCCGAGCCCGTCTCCTTCTCCAGAATGATGCACAGGATGGGCAACACGATGAGGCCGATGGCGATGGCATAGTTGCGCCATCCGTTGAGCGTGAAGCCGTAGGTGCTGAACAGCTTGGCCAGGGCCAGGGCAGTCGCCGTCTTGGCAAACTCGGCTGGCTGCAGGCTCACTGGGCCGAACACCAGCCATGAGCGCGACCCCTTAATGTCGGGCGCGACAAAGATGGTGACGATCAGCAACAGGATCATGAACCCGTAGAGCGGGTAGGCATAGGCCTCATAGATGCGGCGATCGATCAGCAGCAGCGAGAAGCCGATGAGGAACGACAACCCGGCCCACAGGAACTGCTTGCCCGAGAACTCGCTCAGGTCAAACATGCTCGCCTTGTCGTAGTCGTAGGTGGCGGCATAAATGCTCACCGCACCGGCAATGACCATGATGAGGTAGAGCACGATGGTGAACCAGTCAACCGACCTCAGCAGGTTGGTATTCTCATCTTCATTCCTGACTTCCATCATTGCTTGCAACGGGTTTTGAGGGTTTGGTCTTATGTTTGTCGGCCTGGGTGCCGGAAGCTGTTTTCTTTGCCTTGGGATAGAAGATGGTGTGGCGGCTGGCCATGGCACGGCCCTGGGCCTGCAAGCCTGGTGAGTCGCCGCGCAGGTAGCGCTGGATCATCAACGCCCCGATGGGCACGCCATAGGTCGCGCCGAAGCCCGCGTTCTCCACATACACGCACACGGCGATCTTGGGGTCGTTCATCGGGGCAAAGCCCATGAACACTGAGTGGTCGCGGCCGTGTGGGTTCTGGGCCGTGCCAGTCTTGCCGCACACGTCCAGGCCGGGGATATTGGCACCGGTGCAGGTACCGCCCAGCACCGCCATGCGCATGCCCTCGACAATTGCGGTGTAGTAGCGCTTGTCGATGTCGGTATCGTGTCGCTCGAGGCTCTTCTTGAGCACACCCACACCCTCGATGTTCTTCACCACATGAGGGGTGATGTAGTAACCGCGATTGGCGATGGTAGCGCTCAGGTTGGCAATCTGCAGCGGGGTGGCAAGGATTTCGCCCTGGCCGATGGCGTCGCTGATGATGGTCTGTCCCACCCAGCGGCCCTCGCCATAGATTTTGTCATAGAAAGCCGTGTTGGGGATGAAGCCGCGGCTCTCGCCTGGCATGTCAATGCCCAGCTTGTAGCCATAGCCCATCGACACCATGTGGTTTTTCCATACCTCAAAGGCCTTGCCTGTCGAGCCATACTTGCTGCGCTTGTCCATCATGTACTTGAAACCCCAGCAGAAGTAGGCGTTGCACGATGTCTGCAATGCTGGTTTGAGTGGGATGGGGGAGCCGTGGCCATGACAACCCACTCGCAGGCCTGCATTGACGTAGCCGCGATGGCAGGGGAAAACGGTGCTCGTGGTTACGATGCCCTCGTCCAGGAAGATCAGGCCTTGAGTGGGCTTGAAGGTGGATCCGGGAGGGTAAGCCGCCATGATCGAGCGGTCATACAGCGGCTTGAGCCTGTTGTTGACCAGGTTGCGGTAGTTCTTGCCGCGATCCTTGCCCATGAGCAGTGACGGGTCATAGGTGGGACTCGACACCAGAGCCAAAATCTCGCCTGTCTTGGGCTCGATGCACACGATGGCCCCCACTTTGCCCTGCATGAGCATCTCGCCATAGGCCTGCAACCCGATATCGATGCTCAACTTGAGGTTGTTGCCAGCGACGGGTGACACGTCGTCGGCACCATCATTATAACGCCCCTTGATTTTCCCAGTAGCGTCGCGGATGAGGATTTCCTTGCCTTTGACACCGCGCAGCCATTTTTCGTAGCTCTTCTCGATCCCCAGGTCACCGGTGTAATCACCCGGACGGTAATAAGGGTCGTTCTCGACATCACGGGAATTGACCTCGCGGATGTCGCCCAGAACGTTGGCCGCAACTGGGTAGTTATACTGGCGGAGGATGCGCTGCACAACAAAGAAGCCAGGGAAACGGTACAATTTCTCCTGCAGGCGCCCGTAGTCCTCGGGCGTGAGGTGGTTCATAAACACCTGCTGGGTGAAAGCCGAGTAACTGCGGCTCTTCTTCATCTCCAGCATGCGTTTGTCAAATTCCTCGGGGCTGATCTGCAACGTGTTGCACAGGTCGATGGTGTCAAAGGGTAAAACGTCCTTGGGAATCATCATCAGATCATACTCTGGCGAGTTGTACACCACCAGTGAGTCATTGCGGTCATAGATCAGACCTCGCGAGGGGTAGATCGCCTTCTCCATGAAGGCGTTGTTGTCGGCATGAGCCTTGTAGCTGCTGTCAAGCACCTGCAACTGCACCAGGCGGACGATATAGATGAGCACAATTGCCACGATAAAGCCGCCGATGACAAGTTTGCGCTTCTCGAGGTTATAATCTTTTCTCACGGCGTGTGCTCACTAAACTGTCTAACCCAAAGATGATGATGATCGAGAGAACGCTACTGCCGGCGATGCGGGCAATCGTGAGCACAATGTTGTGCAGGGAGAAGGCCTGGATCATGAAAATGAGTACGCAATAGATGGTTACCAGCGTCGCCATGTACTTGAAGTAATCGCCCACGCCCATCGAGTCGACCGATGGGATGGGGATGTTCATGTCGTTCTCGCGTGAGACAAACAGGTTGAACATCGGCCGGCGCAGGGCTGCCATGACGGTGCATGCCAGTGAGTTCATACCAGGCGTGTTGGTGAAGATGTCCATGATCAAGCCTGTGAAAAAGGCGATGGTGAGAACCCAGCCGCCATGCAGATTGACGGGCAGGCGCAGGATCAGGTAGATGAACACCACAGGCATGGCGATATTGAACAACACAATCTTGTTGCACACGAGCTGTAGCACGACCAGTGTAAGGAACAGCACGATGAATTGTATCACGGTCTTGGTCATGGCTCTGGTTCGGTAGTGACGGGTTCAACGGGTAGGGTGGGTTCCTTGACGGGTTCGGCACCCTTGGAGGACTCGGTGCCGTCAGACTTTGTGGCATGTCCGGGTTTTGCTGCCTTCATCGATTTCTCTCCAGGAATCACGTCGATGATTTCAGGCTTGATCTCGGGGCGGGTTTGGATGCTGGCTGCCGTGTCAATTCCTTGCTCGGCTCGGCGCAGTGCCTCGATCTGTTCGCGCATGCTGTTGGTGATGACTCGCACGCTGCTCAACTGGCTGAAGTTGGTTGTCAGCTTGATGCGCAGCGACACAAAGCTATTGCTCATGCCGCGTGCCACACCCTCAACGGTACCCACAATGATGCCCTCGGGGAACACTGCCGAGTAGCCGCTGGTGACGATGGTGTCACCCTTGTGATAGGTGATGTGCTTGGGCAGTTCCTCGAGCACGGCATGCTGCGGACTCTTGCCGTCCCACACCAGACTGCCATAGAAACCGCTTCCTTGCAGCTTGCACGAGAGACGCATGTGAGGATTCAACAAGGAGATGACACGCGATGCATGAGGTCCCACCACATTGACAATCCCCACCACTCCATTCTGATCGATCACACCCATCTCGGGAGCCACACCGTCCATGTGGCCTCGGTTGATGGTGATGTAGTTGTTGGGCTGGGCGATGCTGTTGCTGATGACTCCGGCCATGACAAAGGTGTATTGCTGCAGGGCGGGTTGCTTCAAGGTGTCGGGCGAGAGCAGTGCCTTGTCAGCCATTTGGCTACGCAACTCAATCAGTTCCATCTCCAGCGCGGCGTTGCGTTCCTGCAGGCTCTCGTTGATGTCATGCAGGTGGAAGTAGGACGTGACGCTATTGAACGCCTTGTAGACGGCGGCACTCACCTGGTTGGCCGACGTCAGATAGACGCTCTGCTGGTAAGGGTTATCCTTAAACAGCAGCACGAGGCTCAATATCACATAGATTGCGAATATGAACCACGCACTGTGTTTGATGAAAAAGTTGAGCAGATTATTCATGCTTATAGGCTTTAGGTCTTAGGCTTAGGCTTTAGGTTTTAGGGTGGTTGCCTAAAGCCTTACACCTAATGCCTAATACCTCAGTTTAGCGCATGAGGAACTTGAAGTGCTTGATGTTCTTCAAGGCAATGCCGGTACCCTTGGCAACGGCATGCAGGGGATCCTCGGCCACATGGAACTCGATGCCGATCTTGTCGGTCAAGCGCTTGTCAAGGCCTCGCAGCAGGGCACCGCCGCCAGTGAGGAAGATGCCGTTGTGCACGATGTCCTGATACAACTCGGGCGGAGTCTGCTCCAAAGCGCTCAGCACAGCAGCCTCGATCTTGGAAATCGACTTCTCGATGCAGTGACACACTTCCTGGTAGGTCACGGGCACCTCAAGGGGCAGCGAATTCACCTGGTTGGGGCCATGGATGATGAAGTCCTCGGGAGCTTCGGCACCCAGATCGGTCAATGCAGATCCCACGTTGATTTTGATGGCCTCGGCAGTGCGCTCGCCCACACGCACGTTGTGTGCACGACGCATGTGCTCCTGGATGTCCTCGGTCAACTCATCACCTGCGGTGCGGATGCTCTTGTTGCTCACGATGCCTCCCAGCGAGATGACGGCGATCTCGGTAGTACCGCCACCAATGTCAACAATCATGTTGCCCTCGGGGGCCAGCACGTCAAGACCGATGCCCAGTGCAGCAGCCATGGGCTCATAGATCATGTACACGTCACGGCCACCGGCATGCTCACTCGAATCGCGGACGGCACGAATCTCGACCTCGGTCGATCCCGAGGGGACACACACGACCATGCGCAGCGAGGGCGAGAACCAGTGGTTCTTGGCACTCACTTTCTTGATCATGCCGCGTATCATGTGCTCGGCGGCATTGAAGTCGGCAATCACACCATCGCTCAACGGGCGCACCGTGCGGATGCCCTCGTGGGCCTTGCCGTGCATCTCGCGGGCGCGCTCACCCACGGCGATGGGCTTGTTGGTTTTGGAGTCGAGGGCGACAACCGACGGCTCGTCGATGACGATGCGGTCATTATGGATGATAATGGTGTTGGCTGTTCCTAAATCGACAGCTATTTCTTGAGTAAATGAAAACCATCCCATGATTGTTATCAGTATGTTTGATAGTTAGTTATAATAATCTGATGAAAGAATCACACTTTAATCGGACTGCAAAATTACTCAATTCTTGCCAATATACCGCTATGTTTTAGTGTAGTTTTTAGAGGAAAACTACATCAATTCCTCGACGCATTCAACAGCGTGGCGGACGCAATCTTCACAGGAACATAGCACCTGCCTGGTGCCAATGCCTTTCAAATCCTTGCAACGGGTGGCGCCACAACGTTGCTCAAACAGGGTGCGCAACTGGCTGGCCTGTGGGTTCATGCGTCGGTTGTCAAATTTCAGCAACCCCTGCACCATCTGTGCGCCGCACAGCGCTCCACAGGTCTCGTCCATGCTGCCCATGCCGCTGCCAAAACATGCTCCCATGGCCAGCAACCGGTCTTCGGGGAATCCCATCTCGGGGGCAAACGCTAGCAGCACGGCTTGGCAACAGTTATAGGTGCGCTTGTAAATCACTGCACGCTCACGGCGCGGCATGCCACTCATTGTCTCATTCTGTTCCATTGTCTATATATAATAATGTGTATTGATTGTTGCGATGCAAAGGTAGCTTATTCCATGGATATGACCTTCTGGTACATCGCATTTTTTATCTCATGCGATGCGAGAAAATGACTATAAACAACTTCTCTGTGGCGACCTGTGCACTCAACAGGTCGCATTGTTGGCCTTTCTTTGGGCTCTTTCACGCTTGTTTATTTGGAGGAATTACTCTGAAATACAACCCTCGTTTTGCTCATCATGAGGGAATTTTACTATTTTTGCAGTGTCAATCTAAAAGATTAACCAGCTACAAACTTCTAACGATGAAACGATCATTATTTTTTAGAATATCCATGGGTCAGTGTCTGATGATGCTGTTGCTCATGCTCACATCAATCGCCGCTTCGGCGCAAGAGGCCTACTCAGTATTCACCGAGGCCGACAGCACGCTGACGTTCTTCTATGACAATGAGCGTTCCAGCCGCACGGGCACGTCCTATTCGTTGAATACCGCGGACACCGTTCCTACATGGATTGAAAATGGTGAAAAAGTCACTCGGGTGGTGTTTGACTCTACATTTGTCGCTGCCCGTCCCACTTCCACCCGCAGCTGGTTTTACGATATGGGAAATCTTGACTCCATTACCGGAATCAAGTATTTAAAGACCGACTCGGTGACAGATATGGCAAGCATGTTTTGGGGTTGCTCTTCGTTGACGTCCCTTGACCTGAGTGGCTTCAACACCTCGAATGTGACAGACATGAGTCGTATGTTAGGTCGCTGTACATCTTTGGATTCCTTTGACCTGAGTGGCTTTAACACCTCGAAGGTGACAAACATGGAATTCATGTTCTGTCAGTTAGGTTTGACCGCTCTGGATGTGAGTAGCTTCAACACCGGGAATGTTGAAAATATGTTTTCGATGTTTGCTGGCTGCAATTATTTGACGTCCCTTGACGTGAGTGGCTTCAATACCGGGAATGTGACAACTATGTCCGCCATGTTCTCAGGCTGCGAATCACTGGATTCCCTTGATCTGAGTCATTTCAACACTTCAAATGTGACACACATGGGTGGTATGTTTGCCGGCTGCCGTTCATTGAGGACCCTTGACTTAAGCCACCTCAATACCGCGAGTGTAATAGAAATGGATGAGGTGTTCAATGGGTGCATATCGTTGGAAACCATTGACTTGAGTGGTTTCAAGACGAGCAGTGTGATAACCATGCAACAAATGTTTAGATCCTGCTATTCGTTGACGTCCCTTGACTTGAGCGGCTTCAATACCTCGAATGTGACGGCCATGAATGGAATGTTTGTAGACTGCACTTCGTTGACGTCCCTTGACTTGAGCGGCTTCAATACCTCGAATGTGACGGCCATCAATGCCATGTTTTACGGTTGTAACCGTCTGGAAACAATCTATGCGGGAAAAGGCTGGAATACCGATTCGGTGGTTAACTCCGACCGGATGTTCTATGGCTGCACGAGCCTTGTCGGTGAGCAAGGGACAAAATATGACGAGAGCCATGTGGATGCCGCTCGTGCCCATATTGATGAAGGTCCACTCAATCCCGGCTACCTGAGCCGAAAGAGGGAGGCCTATGCAATGCTTTCGGATGGAGAAACGACGTTGACGTTCTACTACGATGACGAGCGCTCCATCCGTCCAAGCACTACCTATTTGCTGAATACAGGAACAACCGCTCCTGGTTGGTCTGAATACGCTCAAGGCATAACCCAGGTGGCATTTGACTCAGCCTTTGTCGCTGCCCGTCCTACCTCCACTTACGCTTGGTTTGCCCAAATGGATAAACTTGACTCCATTACTGGAATCACCCGTTTAAACACCAGCTTGGTGGCCGACATGAGAAGAATGTTTGCAGGCTGCAAATCATTGAAATCCATCGACATGAGCGGTTTCAACACCTCGAGTGTGACAAACATGTGGGCGATGTTCGCCGACTGTGATTCTTTGACTTCGCTTGATCTGAGTGGTTTTAACACCACAAATGTGACAAGCATGGCTCGCATGTTCTCGGACTGCGATGCTTTGATATCTCTTAACTTGAGTGGCTTCAGGACCGACAGTGTGAAAGACATGGCAGGCATGTTTGCTGGCTGCAAATCTTTGTATTCCCTTGATCTGCGCACCTTCAACGCCGATAGCGTGAAATACATGGGTTGGATGTTTGCAGGTTGCAAGTCTTTGACTTCCATCAACCTGAGCGGCTTCAACACCTCTCATGTGGTGGAAATGGAATTCATGTTCCAGGGCTGTCAATCTTTGGAATCCCTTGACATGGCCAGTTTCAAGACCGACAGTGTGACCGACATGGCTGGTATGTTCCAGGATTGCGGTTTATTGCCTTCCCTTGACCTGAATCGTTTCGATACCGGGAATGTGCAGAACATGGAAGACATGTTCAATGGCTGCAAGAGTCTGGAAACTATCTATGCTGGCAAAGACTGGTCAACCGATGCCGTGGTCGAATCCGGCAACATGTTTTCTGGCTGCACCCGTCTTGTGGGTGGCCAGGGTACAGCCTATGATGAGGGTTATGTAGATGCTACGCGTGCCCATATCGATGGCGGCCCAAGTGATCCTGGTTATCTCACGGGTAAAGTTGATGTGCTGCTTAGTGGTGAAGTGAACGGCGATGGCGAGATAAACGTCGCCGATGTGAATTGTGTTATCGGTATCATTCTGGGTGATACCGACACTCATAGAGACCGTTCCGACGTGAATGCCGATGGCGAGGTGACTATCGCTGATGTCAACACCATCATCAGTCTCATCCTTTAGGCCGATCCTTATCCCGAGTCGAGTGCCCCTCATGGCTTGTGATTCCAGCATGATTCCCCTGTCGAGGCAATAACCAGCGCAGCTACACGTTATAATATATATAAAAGAAATATCAAGTGCGCGCTATGAACAAGAGATTGGTTTCGCTCATGGTGACCGCGCTGGCATTGTTGTCGGCGAGCGGTCAGTTGATCTTTACTAATGTGGGGCAGTATCCCGTCATCGAGATAACACCCGAGATGAGTACAGGCCTTGACAAGATATATGTGGTCTATGACACCGATGGGGTAGAGATGACATTCAACTCGATGACTGGCGAACGGGCAATGTGGGAAAGTTTTTACTATCAGAACGGTAACCTTGTTATTGAGACTGTTTCCGGTGTCCGCTGGAACGGAATGGCAACCTCGCTGGATAGAATCATTCCCAACATGGGTTACAAAATCGTTGAGGGCACCAAGACCTTCTATTGCTGGGTCGTGAACTATGCCGACTATTATATGAAATTGAATGGCATGTCCTATAACAGCGAGGCTGGTTGCAGCTTGATCTCGTTCAACATTGATGGTCAAGCTGATGCCATCCCCTACTACACGATTAACGGCCACCGCCAGGTGCTTGACCGTGAGATCAAATTGACCTACAACACACTGGTGTGGGATGACAGCACCCATTGGGAAGAACAGGAGGTCGTCGAGAGCTTTGCTGCTCTGGACCAGGGTGTTGAAATCTTACCACCGTTGTGCAACACCGAGTTCATCTTGAGCGGAGACCGCTTCCTGGAGGAGTGGGGCCTTGGACAAAGCATCAAAAGCGACTACTTTAACACCCAGGCTGTGGGCTGTGGTTCCACTGCAGTGCAGGAAAACCGTGGCAACGACAATGAGAAGGGGCTTGATAGCGGCTTGGGCGGCTCGGCACCTGTCCACATCGTTTTCACCGGTTATCCCACCGATGCCGTAGTCTATCGCTTGTGGGAAATGGCGACCGACGAGAATTTTGAGGATGTGATTCTGTCCTACAACCAGGATGAGGTGGATTACACCTTTTTGGATGCTGGAACCTACTATATGCGCTACTATGTGGCTAATGCTGCAGGCACCTGTGAAAGCTATGGTGATACCTATCGCATCACTGTGAGCGAGAGCGAACTGGTGTGTCCCAATGTGTTCTCTCCAGGCTCGACCGAGGGCGTCAATGATGTGTGGAAAGTTTCCTACAAGTCGCTGGTTGACTTCCACTGCTGGATTTTCAATCGTTGGGGAACCTGTGTGTGTGAGTTCACCGACCCTGGCAGTGGCTGGGACGGTACTTACAAGGGTCGTCTGGTGGATACGGGTGTCTACTACTATGTGGTGACAGCTACAGGCAGCGATGGCGTGAAGTACAAGAGGCGTGGCGATATCACGATCCTGCGCTACAAGCGTGGAGCAAGCGGCACCTCGGGTAATGGCACAGGTGGTGTGGATACCGGTGGCTATTAAAACAACTTGCGGCATTTGCCGCAAGTTGTTGATTATAACGAAGCTAATTATTCATAGATACTTGACATGAAGAAATATATACTCTTGACGGTAGCTTTGCTCGCGGCATCGTCAATCACAACCCAGGCGCAACTCAAGCGGGAGTACAGTAAGAGTGCTGATGCTGCACCCGTGTTTAGTGTGACAGCAAGCCCTGATATCCCGTCGGCTGTTACTTTTGCTGGCGAGAAGGTGAGTTTTGACCGTTTGGACATGGCCGAGCGACTGGACCGTGAGTTGACGGGCATCATCTATGGCCACTCGACTACCGCATTGTGTTTCAAGCGTGCTAATCGTTATTTCCCCGCATTGTCCAAGATACTCAAGGAGCAAGGTGTGCCTCTTGACTTTCTCTATCTCGCCGTGACCGAGAGCTCAATGGATTATAATGCCTATTCCAGTGCCAAGGCTGCAGGCTTGTGGCAATTGCTGGCAGGCACAGCACGGGATTATGGTCTTGAGGTGACTGATGAGGTAGACGAGCGATATGACCCCGAGAAATCGACAGTCGCTGCCTGCAAGTACCTCAAGGCGGCCTATAAGAAATATGGCCACTGGCCCACTGTGGCTGCCAGCTACAACGCTGGTATGCAGCGCATTTCCAATGAGATGTCTAAGCAGCAGGTGAGTAACTCATTTGATTTGCTCCTGGTGCAGGAAACATCGCGTTATGTGTTCCGCATCATCGCCTACAAGTTGGTCATGGAATCGCCCAAACGCTATGGCTACCGGTTCTCGCGCAAGAATCTGTGGCAGCCTGTGACCTACACCACGGTTGACGTCACCGGCAGTATCGCCGATTGGGTGGACTGGGCCAAGGGCAAGGGAATAACATATGCCCAACTGCGTGAGGCTAACCCGTGGATACGCTCCACCAGGTTGAACAATGCATCGGGCAAGACCTACAAGGTGCGCATCCCCAAGCAGAGTGACCTCTACCGCAGCAAGCGGTCGTTCACGGCTTATAACAAGGATTGGGTCATCGATTAAAACTGAAAACTGAACATTTGAAAACACATGAAACTGAACGGGCAGGAGATTGACAGCGTTGAGGTGCTGGGCGCAAGGGTTCACAACCTCAAAAATATTGATGTGGAAATACCTCATTACAAGCTCACTGTGGTCACAGGGCTTAGCGGCAGCGGCAAGTCGTCGCTGGCCTTTGACACGGTCTTTGCCGAGGGACAACGCCGTTATTTAGAGACTTTCTCATCCTATGCCCGCAATATGCTTGGCGTGCTTGAACGTCCCAACGTGGACAAAATCTCTGGCTTGTGTCCTGTGATTTCGATAGGGCAGAAGACCGTCAACCGCAATCCCCGCAGCACCGTGGGAACAACAACCGAGGTCTATGACTACCTGCGCCTGTTGTATGCCCGCGCTGCCGATGCCTATTCCTACCTCTCGGGCGAACGCATGGTCAAGTATACCACCGACAAAATCCTGAGTCTGATACTCGAGCGGTATCAAGGCCATCGCATCTATATCTTGGCCCCACTGGTAAAGAACCGCAAGGGCCATTACAAGGACTTGTTCGAGAACCTGCGCAAGAAGGGTTATATCAACGTTCGGGTGGACGGCTCGTTAAAGGAGATAACCTTTGGCATGAAACTTGACCGCTATGTCAATCACAGCGTGGAACTGGTGATAGACCGCCTCAAGGTGGCCGATAAGGATATCAAACGCTTGACCAGCACGGTGGACCTCGCCTTTAAACAAGGCAACGGCCAATTGATGGTACTTGATGCCGAGAACGACGAGGTGGGCTACTATAGCCGCTCGCTGATGGATCCTGCCACAGGGCTCTCATACTTGGAGCCTGCACCTCACAACTTCTCATTCAATTCGCCATTAGGTGCCTGTCCACACTGCAAGGGGTTGGGCTATGTCAATATCATCGACCGTGACAAGATCATGCCAGACATGAGCATGAGCATCCGTGGTGGAGGCATCCTGCCGTTGGGCAAATTCAAGAATGTGCAGATCTTTTGGCAGATACAGGCCATTTGTGAAAAATATGGCTGCACACTCGACACACCGCTCAGTGAGCTGCCCGAGGAGGCACTTAACGATATCCTCAATGGCACCAACGAGCGGCTAAGCCTGCGCACCGAGACGCTCTCGACGAGCAACTATTTCTTGACCTTCGATGGTCTGGTCAAGTATATCGAGATGCAACAGGACGACACAGCGACCAGTGCTGCCCAGAAGTGGGCCGGCCAGTTTTTCTCCCGTGCGGTGTGCCCCGAGTGTCAGGGTGCACGGCTCAACCGTGAGGCACTCCACTTTAGGCTCAACGGCAAGAATATCGCCCAGTTGGCGGCGATGGACATCAGTGAGTTGCTTGAGTGGGTAGATGACCTGCACAACCATGTCACACCCACACAGTGGGAAATCGCTCGCGAGATTGTCAAGGAAATATCTTCGCGCCTCAAGTTTCTGCTTGAGGTGGGGTTGGACTACATGTCGCTCAACCGCAATTCGGCATCGCTGTCGGGAGGTGAGAGCCAGCGCATCCGTTTGGCAACACAGATCGGGTCACGGCTGGTCAACGTCCTTTATATCCTTGATGAACCATCCATCGGTTTGCACCAACGAGACAACCAGCGGCTCATCAACTCGTTGAAGACCCTGCGTGATGATGGCAACACCATCCTTGTCGTTGAGCATGACAAGGACATAATGCTGCAAGCCGACTATGTGATCGACATTGGCCCCCTTGCCGGACGCAAGGGCGGTAATGTCGTGTTTGCTGGCACACCACAACAGTTGTTGAACCAGCACACACTGACTGCCGATTACTTGAATGGCGCACGGGCTATCGAGGTGCCCGCCCAGCGGCGCACTGGCAACGGCAAGTTGTTGCGCTTGACTGGATGCCGGGGCAATAACCTCAAGGGTGTTGATGTGGAGTTCCCATTAGGCACCTTCATCTGCGTGACGGGAGTGAGTGGTAGTGGCAAGTCAACTCTGGTCAATGCCACACTGCAACCCATCTTGAGCCAACGCCTGTACCGCTCACACACTGCCCCAATGCCTTATGACAAGGTTAGCGGCTTGGAACACGTGGACAAGGTAGTCACTGTCGACCAGGCACCCTTGGGACGCACACCGCGCTCCAATGCTGCAACCTATACCGGCGTGTTTACCGACATCCGCAACCTGTTTGTCAATCTGCCCGAGTCCAAGATACGGGCTTATAAGCCTGGGCGTTTCTCTTTCAACACGGCTGGTGGCCGGTGTGAGAAGTGCAACGGCAATGGCTACAAGGCTGTGGAGATGAATTTCCTGCCCGATGTGCTGGTTCCCTGTGAGGAGTGTGGCGGCAAGCGTTATAACCGCGAGACACTCGAGGTCAAGTTCAAGGGCAAGTCCATTGCCGATGTCCTGGACATGACCATCAATCAGGCCGTTGAATTCTTTGATGCTGTGCCCACAATTCTGCGCAAGATCAAGGTGCTTCAGGATGTCGGACTGGGATATATCAAGCTGGGACAACCATCGAGTACGCTCTCGGGAGGAGAGTGCCAGCGTGTGAAGCTTGCTTGTGAACTGGCCAAGAAGGACACGGGCAAGACTGTCTATATCCTTGATGAGCCCACCACGGGTTTGCATTTCGAAGACATCAAGGTGCTGCTGGGTGTGCTCAACCGTCTTGTCGATAAGGGGAACACCGTCATTGTCATCGAGCACAACCTGGACGTGATCAAGTGTGCCGACCACATTATCGACATGGGACCCGAGGGAGGGCGGGGTGGAGGTGAGGTTGTCGCCCAGGGCACGCCCGAGGACATTGTCCAGAATGTTTCATCTGGATCGTCCATCACAGCCCAGTTCCTCAAGAGAGAACTGAACCAATAAAAGGGAAGACATTGCGCTGCGAGGCGTAGTCTTTATCCCTGCTTCTTGATCCAATCATTAATCCATCCAATTGCCTCATCACACCATTCCTCAGGCCACAATCTATGGGTCTGTGGAGTGGGGAATAGGGTTGCTTTTAGAAAATCTCTCAGTTTTTGGGTCAGAAAATTTGACTTTCTACCCCCAACTGGTGGTCATGAGAAGGACTGGAGATGAGGGAAAATCACACATTTTTTCGTCCATAATCTTGATGAAGTTGCCATTTAACTCGCTGTAAAATCGAGCGAAATCCCACAAAAGCTTTTCTTTGTTGTTGAATAAAAATAGTGAATTTAAACATATTAATGTAATATTGATGGGTGAGGACACAAAGTGCGTATAAACCAGGAAAAAGAGCTTAATTCCCAATTATCTGAACGTGTTTCCAATGCTCTCAATCTGTCAGAATGATGCACGTAATATATTGAAAATGAGATTAAATTGTCAATAGTTGTCAATCGGTGATTTGCTGTTATTAGGCTGATTTTTAAAAATTCGATCGAGAATAGGGTAGGATGGAAAATATTGCAAGGAAATCGAGTTGAGCGTTCAGAAAACCGGAAATGGTATTTTACCAACAGTAGGTTCGCGTTTGAAAACGCTCTATCGTTTGCGTTTCTAAACGATTGGATGGGGTAGCAAATTCGGGATTTTTGACCCAGAAGTCGGATTTACAAATGCGCCGAGCACTTAAAAAACGAAAATTTACACCCGTAAAGTTTACAAAATCACCAAAAAATTTGATTAACATTTGTTTACATATACCACAAATAACTAAAAACCAATAAGTTATATATAAAATATAAAGTATTGCTATATAAAATACACTCAGGCCCACATTGTGGTTGATTTTAGCTATTTACTACATAGCTAAAATGCTTAAATATATCTTATTATAGTGTGATATTTAGTGTTTGACTTTAAATGAAATGGTTTGCTTTTGTGATGTGTTGAATTCAGTTGTTTTTTGAGAAATATAATTGCAAATTTCAAAATTTTCGTTTTTAAATTTGGTCAGTTCAAAAAATCGCATTAAATTTGCAATCCCAAAATTAAAAAACGCAAACAGGTGAATTTTAGTTTTAGGAGCGTTTACAGGGGTGTTCCTGTACCGCATGTTTGGGTCAGAAAATTTTTTGACTTGTAAAATTGGCAATCTCGAGAGATTGCATAAGTAAAATATTATTCTTTAAATGGATATTGTAACGAGATTAAAAATGTTTCTTGAGCAGGCAGGAATATCCAATTCCCAGTTTGCCGACACATGTGAGATACCTCGTCCCACACTATCACAGTTGCTCAACGGACGCAACAAGAAAGTGAGTGATGAGGTCATCGGCAAGATCCATCGTGCATATCCTACCCTGAATGTCATGTGGCTCATGTTTGGTGATGGCGAGATGTTTGTTTCGGGAACTGATGCATTGCAGGCAACCGAGGGTGCCAACGACTCAAATAGCCAAGCCGACGACCATCATACCGAGCCTTTGCAACGAGCCATCTCGTTTGATGACGATGAGCAGAATGGGTACCGACCTGCTGCACGAGCAGCACAACGTGTCGCTACCCCTTCCAGCATGACCGAGACCATCCAGAATATCATGCGCAGCACTGCTGCCGGACGCACTCCCCAGCGTGGCGCATCGCCTGCCGACCGTCGCGTGGTTAAGATGCTGGTGTTCTACAGCGATGGCCGCTTTGAGGAGTTTGAACCCACAACGCAATAAAAATGACTGAGAAATCAATCATGTAATAATGTTTATTATTTACTCATCGAGGCCCAGCCGGCAGCCGTACACACACTTAAAATCAACGACTTTTGCCGCACATTAATAATAAAACAAACCAATACCAGATAAAAACAACCATTGCTATCGAAGGGAAGGCTGCCGGCGGGTCCAATGAGTAGAACAGACAAGGAAACAAGCAACCATTACTGATGCACACCAATATAAATGAGTTAATAATAAAACGAAACGATTACTAAGCATGTGACTGGCCCACGGAAGGATGATCCGTGGGCCAGTCGATTTTCTCGTGCCATGAGCACTGGGCTCAGAGTCTACTTGCCCTTGATGACATTACCCAGCACGTCACGCAGGATCTGGCGGCCTGCTGCGCTGGTAGCGTTCTTGACGGTGCGTCCTGCAGCATCCTTGATGCTTGTGTTCTTGCTCTTCTTTCCGGTGATGGCATCCGAGACGGTTTTTCCCAGGATGGTGGCCAGTGTTCCTGTCACTGCTGTGACCACTGCTTTCCACACCTTGTCCCAGATGCTCTTCTCCTTCTTCTGGGCTTTCTCTTCTTTTGCCGCTTGTTTCTCTGCCTCCTTGGCTGCTGCAGCTTCCTGGGCGGCGGTAGCCTCGGCCTCGGCTTCGCGTGCAAACATCTCAAAGGCACTCTCTCGGTCCTGCGCCTCCTTGTACTTGGCGTTGATGTCCTTATTGGCGTTCATGATGTCCAGGCGCTGTCCCTCGGTGATGGCGCCTATCTGGCTAAGCGGGAAGAGCACCTTGGCGCGCTCTACCACACTGGGCGCACCTTTCTCGTCGAGCAGCGACACGAGGGCTTCGCCTGTCTCCAGTTGCAGGATTGCCTCTTCGGTCTTGAACTCGGGATTGGCACGGAAGGTCTCGGCGGCCACCTTGACGGCTTTCTGGTCTCGTGGTGTGTAGGCGCGCAAGGCGTGTTGCACGCGGTTACCCAGCTGGCCAAGGATCACGTCGGGGATGTCGGTGGGCAACTGTGAGATGAAGAAGATGCCCACGCCCTTGCTACGAATCAGGCGGATGACTTGCTCGATCTTGTCGGTCAGGGCTTTGCTTGTGTCCTCAAACAGCATGTGTGCCTCGTCAAAGAAGAACACCAGTTTGGGCATGTCCAGGTCGCCAACTTCGGGCAATGTGGAGTAGAGCTCACTCAGCAGCCACAGCAGGAATGTAGAGTACAACTTGGGCTGCAACATCAGCTTGTCGGCGGCGAGGATGCTCAGCACTCCTTGCCCATCGCTTGTTTTGTCGAGCAGGTCCATGATGTTGAACGACGGGATGCCAAAGAATCGATCGGCTCCTTGGTTCTCGAGATGCAGCAGCGATCGCTGGATAGCACCGATGCTGGCGGTGGACACGTTGCCATACTGCGTGGTGTACTCCTTGGCGTGCTTGGAAAGCCAATCGAGGGCGCTGCGCAGGTCCTTGAGGTCGTCGAGCAGGATGCCTTTCTCGTCAAGGATGCGGTACAGGATGTTGAGCACCCCCGTCTGTGTGTCGTTCAACCCCAGGATGCGGGCCATCAGGTCTGGACCCATCTCACCGATGGTGGCGCGCATGGGAATACCCTGTTCACCATACACATCATAGAACCTGACCGGGCAGCCCTCAAAATTGAGGTTCTGCTGCTCGATGCCGAATTCGGGCAGCCGCTTTTCGATAAAGCTTGACAGCTTGCCAGGCTGGCTCACGCCCGACAGATCGCCTTTCATGTCGGCCATGAAGCATGGCACACCAGCCTTGCAGAAGCTCTCGGCAATCACTTGCAAGGTCACCGTTTTACCAGTTCCTGTCGCTCCGGCGATGAGGCCGTGGCGGTTGGCCATGTTGCCCAGGATGCTGATGGGACCATTGGGGCCGTGGGCAATGTAGAATCCGTTCTCTTGAGTGTACATAGTTGTCGTTGTTTTTTTGTTGGTTGATATTTGCTGGTCACAAAGTTAATCCATTTTCTGGACTTTGTCAAGCCAGCGGGTGAATTTTTCCGTTTTTTATCGTTGGCACTCTTGTGCCTTAGTTGTACCTTTGTGGCTCAAACCGATTATCATTAACACGACAGTGAATAGTAAAAAAAGAGTTTTTGTATCGGGCTGCTATGACCTGTTGCACTCGGGGCATGTGGAGTTCTTCAGGCAGGCGTCGCAGTATGGTGACCTGTTTGTGGGCATCGGCAGTGACAAGACCATCGAGGAGCTGAAGGGCCACAAGACGATGTACAGTGAGCAGGAGCGCCTGTTCATGGTGCAGGCCATCCGTTATGTCAAGCAGGCCTACATCAACCAGGGCAGCGGCATGCTCGACTTCCTGCCCACGCTCGATCTTGTCCACCCTGATTGCTTGGTTGTCAACGAAGATGGAGATCGAGACGAGAAGCGTGCCTTGTGCCGTGAGCGCGGCATGGAGTATATAGTGCTCAAGCGAGTCCCTAATGAAGGACTCAAGGCGCGCAGCAGCACTACCTTGAAGCAGACCATCGGCCAGTTGCCCACCCGTCTGGACCTTGCCGGGACGTGGATTGACCAGCCCTATGTGTCGTGCCATGCCCCAGGCTGGGCGTTGACCATCTCGCTGGAGCCTACCTTTGAGGTGCGTGAGCGATGCGGCCTGTCGACGAGCACGCGTAACACCATCAAACGTGTGTGGCCCTATCGCCTGCCCGACATGGACCCCGAGATGCTGGCACGCCTGGTCTTCTGCCTCGAAAACGACCCTGAGCGCAGTGACGGCATCGTGAGCGGAGCCCAGGATGCCATCGGCATCTGTGTGCCTGGCCTTGCTCGACATTATTATAATGGCAGCTACTGGCCCGAGAAGATTGAGTACACCCAGGACCCCACCTTGATGCACTGGCTGGAGGAGCACCTGTGCCTGGTGCCCATGTTTCCGCGCCGCCCAGGCTGCAGTGTAGTCGATGGCAAGGACATCACCCGCGTCAAGGTTCAGGCTCTTGCTGCGGCTGCTGCCGACTGCTGGGATGCCATTCAGCGCATGGATATCGAGGGCTTTGCCGCGGCCTACAAGGCCTCCTTTGAGGCTCAGGTGGCCATGTTTCCCGCCATGATACAGCCAGGCGTTCAGGATTACATCGACCGCTACAGTGCCATGCCTGGAGTGCTGGCATGGAAGATGCCCGGTGCAGGCGGAGGCGGCTATCTCGCACTCGTTTGCCGTGACCGCGAGCACTTCCCCGAAGCATCCATTCCCCTAACCATCAGAACTAACAACTGATCATTGAAGACAGATGAAACGATATTGCCAAACCCTTGAACTGCGCGACGACCGCGAGATGATTGAAAAATATGTCGAAGCTCATGCCCATGTGTGGCCCGAGGTTCAGCAAGGCATCAGTAGTGTGGGCATCCTTGACATGCAGATCTACATCCATGGCAACCGCCTGTTCATGATCTGTGACACGACCGATGACTTTGATTGGGAAGCAGACAATGCCCGCTTGGCATCACTGCCCCGTCAAGCCGAGTGGGAAGCCTATGTGGCCCGTTTCCAGGGCTGTGACCCCAATGCCCCCTCGACTGCCAAATGGCAGCTGATGGAACGAATCTTTAAACTTGACGCCAAATGACAACCAACAACAACAAGAAATCCCGTCTGCTGGTGACCCGTGAGGGCGTGAGCTATGTGCTGCCCTTCATCGTGGTGACCTGCTGCTTTGCCCTGTGGGGCTTTGCCAACGACATCACCAACCCCATGGTGAAGGCATTTTCCAAGATATTCCGCATGAGTGTCACTGACGGCACGCTGGTGCAGGTGGCCTTTTACGGCGGATACTTCTGCATGGCCCTTCCTGCTGCGTTGTTTATCCGTCGCCACTCGTTCAAGAGCGGCATCGTAATGGGCCTGGCGCTCTATGCCCTGGGCGTGCTGCTGTTCTTGCCAGCCAGGGCGATGGGCAGTTTTTGGCCCTTTCTGGTCGCCTATTTTATCCTCACCTGCGGCTTGTCGTTCCTTGAGACGACTGCCAACCCCTATATCCTGCTCATGGGTGACAGGGAGACAGCGACGCGCCGATTGAACCTTGCCCAGTCGTTCAACCCCATCGGGTCGTTGGCCGGGATGTTTGTGGCGATGAACTTCATTCAGGCGCGGCTCTCCCCGCTCGACACGGCTCAACGCGCCACGCTTGGCGATGCCGAGTTTGAAGCCTTGAAGCAGAGCGACCTTGCTGTGCTGGTGCAGCCCTATGTGCTGTTGAGTGTGGTGATCATAGCCCTGCTTGTTGTGATGCTTGTTGTTCGAGTCCCGAGCTTGCGGCAGAACACGTCAGAAGGCCGAGCTCAGTTGTTGCCAGCAATGCGTCGACTGTGGTCCAATCGCCCCTATCGCGATGGCGTTGTGGCACAGTTCTTCTATGTGGGAGCCCAGATCACCTGCTGGACATTTATCATCCAGTATGGCACACGCGTGTTTATGGAACAAGGGATGAGCGAGCAGGCAGCCGAGGTGCTGTCCCAGCGTTACAATATCGCGGCCATGGTCTTGTTTTGCTTGATGCGTTTTGTCAACATGTACCTGATGAAGTTCATCAAGCCAGGTCGACTGATGGCCGTCTTTGCCGCTGTGGCAATCTTGCTGTTGTGTGGCGTGATCTTTGTTGGCGGTGTTGCCGGCATGTGTTGCCTGGTGGCTGTGTCGGCATGCATGAGCTTGATGTTCCCCACAATCTATGGCATCGCTCTGGGTAACGTGCAGCACGATGCCGAGGTGGGCTCAGCAGGTCTGATCATGGCCATCTTGGGCGGCAGCTTGCTGCCAGCAGCGCAGGCGATGATCATCGACAGCCAGGTGCAGTTGCTTCCTGCTGTGAACCTGTCGTTTGTGGTGCCGCTGGTCTGCTTCGTCGTGGTGCTGTGTTATGGCGCACGCCATAGCTGATTCACCGCGTTCAAGCCGTCAGAATAGCGTGGATGAGCAATGTGACGTCGGCGACATCGAGGTTTCCGCTGCCATCCATGTCCCCCTTGTCGATGTCCCCATCGGAGTAGCCATAGAGTATCCACTTGATGAGCATTGTCACATCTCCCACACTGAGCGTTTCATCGCCGTCAAGGTCTCCAATCAACTGTTGTGCAGATGAAGTGACCGCCTCGAACAATGCACGCCTGATGATGCCGCAGCTCGTGACGTTGGCCTGCCAGCTGACGAGCCGCATGCTCAGAGAGTCGACGCCATGAGGCACAGCAATCGTCATGTTGAGCATGTGGCTGCTTGTGCCAGGCTTGGTGGGAATGGCGGTGACCGAATCGATGGGATTACCCATAGCGTCGTCGACTGCTAGAGTTAACGCCGTGCGCGACAGCACAAAATCAGGATCCCTGAAACTGGGCGTGTACCAGTTCACTTGAGCCGAGATGCTGTCGATTCCCTGGCAGCAGAATGGAGCAGATTGCAGCATGAGCACAAGTCCGCTCTGACTGACATAAAGCGCTATTTTGCTGCCTCCGATGTTATCGGCAGTCAGAGGGATTCTAGGGTTATTATAGGTCCATCCGTCGAAGTCGGTATTGGTGAATTGCGGCAATTGCTGTGCGCTGCACAGAAAAGGCACAAAGATGGCAATGAACAGAGCGATTAAGAGATGTCTCATGAGAGTAATGTTTAGTGACCCCCAAAATTAGTTTTTTTCTGGCTTTTGGACAAATTTTATGAACCGGTCTGGTCTTTCGGAACGTGAAAAACGAGCGTCAAGATGAGATTTTGTTCATTAAAGTTGAGCAGGATAAAAAAAATGACTACCTTTGCCCGAAACTAAAAACCATTAATTAACCTTAGAGGGGACTTTGATTCAGTGAAATGGTAAATAACTGAATTTCAGTTGAATTAAAGCGACCTCAATAAATGCTTTACTGAATTGGAAAACGAGATTCTGGCACTTAACGCCAACCAGGTAGTGGCCTACCTGCAGAAAGAACCGCACGAGTTCACCAAGGCCGACATTATCCGCTACATTGAGGAGAACAACATCCGCATGGTCAACTTCATGTATCCCGGAGGTGATGGCAAGTTGAAAACCTTGAACTTTGTGATCAGCAGCAAGGAATACTTGCGCACCATCCTGTCCTGTGGTGAGCGCGTGGACGGCTCTAGCCTGTTTAGCTTCATCCAGGCCAGCTCGAGCGACCTGTATGTGCTGCCGCGCTTCAGCACCGCCTTCCTCGACCCATTTGCCGAGATTCCCACCCTGTGCCTGCTGTGCTCGTTCTTTGACAAGGACGGCAACCCGTTGGAGAGTTCTCCCGAGCAGACCTTGAGGAAAGCCGCCAAGGCCTTCCGTGATGTGACCGGTATGGAATATCACGCCATGGGCGAGCTTGAGTACTATGTTATCCGTCCGTCGGTTGACTTCTACCCCGCCCGTGACCAGCACGGCTACCACGAGTCGATGCCCTATGCCAAGACCAACGACTTCCGCCAGCGCTGCATGGACTACATTGCCAAGGCCGGTGGTCAGATCAAGTACGGCCACAGCGAGGTGGGCAACTTTGAGCAGGACGGCGTGGTGTATGAGCAGAACGAGATTGAGTTCCTGCCCGTTCCCGTGCTTGACGCAGCCGACCAGTTGATGATTGCCAAGTGGGTTATCCGCAACCTGGCATTCCGCGCCAACCTGAATGTCACTTTTGCCCCCAAGATCACCACGGGCAAGGCCGGTTCGGGTCTTCATATCCACATGCGCATGATGAAGGACGGCCGCAACATGATGCTCAATGACAAGGGCGTGCTGAGCGACGAGGCCCGCAAGGCCATCGCCGGCATGATGGACCTGGCTCCCGCAATCACCGCCTTCGGCAACAAGAACCCGATGTCCTACTTCCGCCTTGTTCCCCACCAGGAAGCACCCACCAACGTGTGCTGGGGCGACCGTAACCGCTCGGTGCTCGTGCGTGTTCCCCTGGGCTGGACTGCCGGTGCCGACATGTGCCGCATCGCCAACCCGCTGGAGCCCGCCAGCAACTTCGACACGACGCAGAAGCAGACCGTCGAGATGCGTTCGCCGGACGGCTCGGCCGACATCTACCAGCTGCTGGCCGGCTTGTGTGTAGCCTGCCGCCACGGCTTTGAGATGGAAGGAGCCCTCGAACTGGCTGCCAAGACCTATGTGGACGTGAACATCCATGACGCAGCCAATGCCGACCGCCTTAACGAGCTCGATTGCCTGCCCGACAGCTGTGTCGCCAGTGCCGACTGCTTGGAGAAACTGCGTGCCGCCTTTGAGGAGCATGGCGTATTCAGTGCCCACATGATCGATGGCATCATCGCCGAGCTGCGCTCCTTCAACGACCGCACCCTGCGTCACGACATTGAGCATGACCCCAAGCGTACCGCCCAGCTCGTGAACGAGTACTTCCAGTGCGGTTGATCACCGTCAAGACAACATTATCAACCCAATAGCAAGGGACAACGCATTTAAGAGCGTTGTCTCTTGTCGTTTTTCGGGTGGCCGTACTATCATCATATCCCCTTATCTATATCAGCCTTGGTCGGTGGTTAATGGAGGTTTCTCATTGAGATCTGTGCCCTGACATAAAGGGGCAGCATCAATACCGATGACAGTTCTTCCCATGGGCAATCGATGGCCTGCACCTGCGGGTCATTGTGCCGCAGCATCATGATAAAGACACTGGGTCCTGTTGTCATGCTGCCCACAAAGGATCGGCAAGAAAGCAGCAGATCAACCGAGATGATCAACCGCGTGATCGCTTTCTTCTTGTTTTGGGCGTCATTCTGGCAGAATTGCTTGTGGTTATAGCCCGTCTCACCCACCTGGCATAGGGTCATGATCCTGAGTGCAGGGAAATCCTTTTGTGCCTGCAGATATTGCCGATAGTCATCGGTCAGGATGAATAGGCATTCTCCATCGTGCGGGTTTAACTTGCTGATGATGGCATTGCCATCGATCAATTTAGTCTCGGAAATCTTATCTCCACCCCTGATTTGCACCCCTGAATAAACGGGAGGCATCGCAAAGCTGGTTTTCAAATTGTCCACCTGTCGCCGTATGTCCGGCTGCAGTCGCCACACCATGCGAGCGAGCAGTGAGAATGTGCTCAAGTAGTCACCGTCGATGCCTAATTCAGGGATTACATACCTCGGTAGCGTTTCCTTAGGAACATCCTGGCCAAGCAAGACCTTTTCCCCGTAGGCTCGACGTGACACTACCCGTCCAATGATGGTTTTCAGTGTTTTCTTGGTTTTCCATGCGACAGGTCCCAGCGATTTTTGGCCTCGGCAGATCCTGAGGATGCCGCTCCATGACGGCAACCGGTGAAAATTATACTTCTGATGGAACGCTTCGTGCCGTTGCTCGCAAAACGGGAGGAAGTACTCGGTCCATCCCACTCCAGTGCCAAAGTTGGCATCGTCACTATAGAGTTGGAACTGAATGCGGTGATCCAGACAGTAGAGCATGGCATTGACCATGTAAATCATTTCGGCGAAGAAACCGCAGTCCACTCCAGCACGGTATACCAACTTCTTGTCGAAGGCTTCATTGACCTTTCGATAGTCCGACAAACTCAATCTTTCGATACTCATGATTTTAGTTTTTTTACTGCAAAATTATCTGGGGTCTTACAGTAAAAAAAGCACTAAAATGAGATGTATATGCCGTGTATGGCGTGTGAAGTGAGATCCCCTTGATTCACAGCGGCATAAGCTGAAGATAGATGTCTATCGGATGGTATATGTGAAGTGATATCATTGGGACGGTTCCTTGATGGCTAAAGCAACGCGTCACCATCATAAAGAACCGTCCCAACTGATATCACTCAGGTGCTTTCTTGCTCTGCGAGCTAAGCCTTAACGGACGACGATCTTCTTGCCCTGGTGGATGTAGATGCTAGGCACTGATGGCATGTCCTTGCCCACAGGCTGGCCCATGAGGTTGTAGAAGTTATCGTCATGGTAACGAGAAGGCTTGTCGGTGTCTACCTCGTCGATGTTGTTGTAATCGGGATTATACCACCGCGTTTTATAGACTATTGTGCCGTCCTCGATGACGTGGCTCAAGTGGTTGATGACCTGTGTCATTCCCGTGGTGAGACCATAGAAATAGTTGAGCGGCATGCCCGGAGAGTCGCCGGCGTAGCCGATGCCCTCGATGATGCTGTAATCCCCCCAGTAGTCATATTGAGACTGGAAAACAAAGCGTTTCCTCAAGTTGCTGCCAATGAGGATAGTATCGGTACTGATCGTCCCCTCCTCGTCGAGCAATGGACAATAGTAGGGCGTCCCCGTCGATTGGTAATTCCTGTAGAAATCCACTGGATTGTTGAAATCATAGAGGATGAACTCTTGTCCTGTCACTATAGAGGAGAGCAGCCGAACGTCATTAACCTCGGTAGCGATGCCGATGGGGCACTCCCAGTAGCGGCGGTCGTCGGGGATGATGCCATAGACCACCTTGTCCTCCTCGCGCAGAAATACAGGTACCGTGTCATTATCCTCGTTGATGCCATGACCACTGTAGAGATGCACTGGCGTGTACCTCTTGCCGTCAATCCAGGCCTCGCCCTGCATCTCAAACGTGTAGTAGTGCCTGCCCCAAGGAATGAAGCCATCCATATCGATGGGATTCTCATAGAAGTAGACCCACTTGACGCCCTCGCGCACGAAGGGGACATACTCATAGTCCTGTTGCGCCACCTGATAGACGAGCGAGCCCTGTTTCCAGCACTTGAGCAGATAGGAGAACGTGTTCTCCTTGTTGATAAATTGATGTCCCAGGAATTCGTCTTTGCTGGCACCGATGCCCTCGATCAAGTGATATAACCACGGACTGGGGTCAAATGAGAAGCGAGATGTGCAATCGATGCCGGTGTCGATGGTGATGGTGTGGTAGTGATGTCCCATGTTCTCCTGGTCCCACAGCTCAATGACTCTTGCCACCGGGTCGATGCTGTCACCCACTTGCAGGTTGAAGTTGAGCACAAGTTCGGGTTGATTGTCGGTATTTATGACATAAACCTTGCGTCCCTCTTCAAACATGACCCGTTTTATATCATACTCAGGTGAATAGACCAGCTTGCAGTGCCGATTGTCCACGAGCGTGTCACCCAAGACCTGGATGGTGTAGGTGTCGTTCAGATCAGGGTGTCGATTATTGACCGCCAGACATTCCCATGTGGTGCCGTCGGTGAGCATCTCATCATAGGGGATGATGATGTCTCCCTGGTCATCAGAGCCATTGACGAGGAGTTTCTTGTGCCCCCCCTTGGTGGAGAAGATGACGTGGCTGATGTTGGAAGGTTTAGGCTTCTTGGCCTTACCAGGAGCGGCCCTGTAGAGGAAAAGATCCATCGGTCCCCCGATGTATCCATATTGATAGATGATCCCTTCCCAGGCCGGGAGACAGTGCATGTCTCCGTTGTCGATCATGTAATAGTCGAGTGTGTCTTGTTGCCAATCGATGAAAACTTCCATGACTTCTCCATTCAAGACACCATACCTAATAGTATCGCCATATTCAAAAGGTTTACTGAAGTCATAGAGCAGGCATTCGTTCCCGATGCTGCCGTTGTCCAGTACCGGCCTGACATAGATTGCAGTGTCGGCCTCGTTGCGGATGTAGCCCTGCACATGTGAGCTAACGATCTCCCCCCGGAAGGTGACGGTTTCTTCCAGAGCCAAGTAGCCGTTGTCGGCATGTAGCAGTCGATAGGTCATGATCATGTCATCGCCGACCTCGGTGCTATCCCCACTGCCGGTGCTCTGGTAGTTGTAGTAAACATCCCATTGCGAGCCTTCTTGCCAAATGCTTTCCGCCTGTGACAAGAGAGTCGTCAGGCACAAGAGAGTGAAAAACAATAATTGTCTCATTTTATATATTGATTTAAGTAGTTTTCAATAGTCTGGTTTTGGATATCGCTATCCAGTTTCTTCTTCATGCGTTGCTTCCTAACCGCTACCGACGAAGGCGCGATGCCATAGACATCGGCCAAAAGAGCATTGGGCACGCGCATCATCAGCAGGCAGCAAAAGCGCACATCCTCGGTCGAGAGAGTGGGATGCTGCGCTCGCAATCGAGCGGTGAACCCAGGCAGCACCATGTCGGTGTTTTTCTCGATGAGCTCCCAAGAAGACTCCTCGAGGTTGATGTGGCCACTCTTGCCCCGATGTGCATTGAGGATGGGCAGGATGATAGCATACAGGTGCTCATAGTATAGTCGTTGCAACCTGATGTTCTCCTCTCGCACGATGTTCTCACTGGCTTGTGCCGCCTCGGACAGTCGCATGGCCTCCAGCTCCCGCTCATGGGCGATGCGTGCCTTGCGCCGGTAGAACAGTCCTGCCACCGCCGCCGCCAGCAATAGCAGCAGAATGGCAATGATCACGATATAGAGTCGAGCCTGTTCGGTCTTGCGTTGGGCGCGCTGATGCTCCATCTGCCGCTCATGCTGCAGGGCATGGATGCGTGCCATGTTCTCGGAGGACTCGGCTCTGGCGATACTGTCGGAGATGTCCATCAGGCTGATGGCGTCGTCATAGGCCTCCTGCCATCGGTTAGCCTCCTGGTGGTGGTACATCAACAGTCGGGTCAGTTCGGCCTGTCCATGAATTCCACTCTGGTCGATATAGGACGGAAGAATCGCCACCAGGTCCTCACCACGGTCCTGCAGGTCGAGTCCATAGGCATGTGTGATGCGATAGAGGTCGGTATTGACAACCTTTGGATAGATGCGCTTGGCCTCCACGATGTAATGCTCGACACTGTCTCCCTGCTCGGCCATGAGATGTAACTGTGCCAGGAGCAGGAGCGTCTGTGCACGGAAGTCGAGGGTGTCCTTAGGTGCCAGTTGGTAAGCTTTGTGAGCCTCGAAGAAGGCGCTATCCAGGTTACCCTCCACCATGTGGGCGGTTGCCAGTTGCTGGAAGGCCTCGGCCATGAGCGTGTTGCCACGTCTCTTGTTTCCCTTGCCGATGGCCATGGCTTCATCCAGCATCTTGAGCTGGTAGTGCTTCTGCAACTCGGTCAAGTTCTTCTTTTCATATTCGGCCGCAATGCGAGCATACAAATCGTAGCATTTCTCCCGATTGCCGTTCTCGTGACAACGGTCCAATTCATCGAGCAGCGAGACCAATGCCGTGTCCTGTTCTGGCACGGGGACGTCGTTTACCCTGATGCAACTGGCAAACACAGCGAATATTGTAATGAAAAGCAGTTTATTCATGTGTGGAGTGATTTTGATGCAAAATTAGTCAAAATACAGACATAGTAATGTAATGGTAGTGTGAATGTATATGTGTGTTTATGGCATTGATGGATTTATGTACTTGATGCACATGTGTTTAAAGTTGCTTGAGATGTATATGAAAGCGAGGTCTTCTGCCCGTGCTTGAGCTGTCCTAAAGAGCATTCAAGGAGGGGTCGGAAGTGTTAAAAGACTGTTAAGAGATGGTCAAAAGGAGCTTTAAGAATTATCGTAATGTGGCGATTGGGTTGAGGCGTCCTTATCGGGTTCACTTGCGGGTTGCAGGAGATTGAGCTTGATTGCCTGATCAACAATGAGCTGAGCTTGATGTTGCTGCTTGACGATGCGGCGATGCGTGTTGACCTGCTTGAGGAGTTGTTGTGGTGTGATGGTGTCGCCCGGGGCGAGTGTTGAAGCGATGACATAGCGCAAGGTGTCGTCGTCGACGGTCGTTGAGGCAGGGCTATCGATGCAGGCCTCGTGTGGGAGGTTGTCGGTGCCAATGTTGAAGCTGATGTTGATTTCTTGCGGAGCGTTGCTGAGGTCGTAACTGCGGACGAGGCGTGCTGTTGTGATGTCGCGCTGAGTGGAAAGCGAGAACACGTGGGTTGCGTTGAGGAAAAGCATTTTGCCGAGGTTGCCGGAAGTCGAGGCTTTCTTGCCGAGGTTGTTGTAGCCGATGAAGAGGAAAGATGTCTCGGAGTGGTTGGTGACATCGCGCACGAGGTTGCAGAACTGTGCTGCCGCATTGATGCCACCAAAGGGCATGAAGTGGTCGATGTCGTCGATGACGACGAGCGCTGGTTTGATCTCGTTAATGGTGTGCTCGATGTTGCGGATGAGGGCATAGAGGTTGTTGCGCTCATTGCCGAGGACATCGAGACAGATGAACGTGAGCGCCTCGTGGGACGGCGCGTGGGCTGCGAGTTGGCGGTAGATGTGTGTAGAGGTGTGCGGCCCGTTGACGGTGTCGATCCAGATGACGGACCGCGGTGTGGCCGTTGAGGAGTGGTGGCGTGTGATGCCGTCCTCGCGTGGCGTTGTAGTGAAGTTGACGTTGACGGTGTCGCGGACTTGTGCTGAGCTGAAGTTGGGGCACTGGTTGGAGAGAACCGCTGTGGCGAGCAACATGGCAAAATGATGTGCCCGGCAGGTTTCCTTGCCAGTGAGGTAGGTGCTCTGGTGCTGTCGCAGAATGGGTTGTCCGTTGATGGAAACGAGTGTCTTGGCTGTGAACTGGTCGATGTTGTTGCTGTTGTTGTTGAGGAAACAGTGCTTCCAGTAGTCCTTGCCAGAGATGTCGGGATTGCGGTAATAGTTGATGTCCATGGTATTTAATGATTTAAGATGTTGTTGTGCTGGTGCAAAGATAGTGAATTTGTGAGGTGTTGTCAAGAGGGAGAAGGGTTTTTCTTGCTTGATTTCACGTGTGGGGAGTGGGTGTTGCAAAGCAATTACTCGGAAACTTTGCCTTGCGTTAGCACGGGAAATCAATCAAATTTTTAAATTAACGTGAGTTCGATGAATTTATTTATTGTAATTCAATGCGTTAGCAACTCCCTCTCTAAGACTATAGGGGGTTGCGGGCGTTGATGCTACTGGAGAATTGCTGACGATGGGGTTCATACTCCTCCGGCACTTCGCGCCACCTCCCCTATCTTAGGGGAGGAGTTGAGTATCAGCACTTTATTTTCGTCGAACTCACATTAGATTAAAATTTTGTGGGACACAGGCAAAACTGTGTGTTTTATGCGGCACGAGACGAGGATGAAGATTAACATGTCCTTCGGAGATATGGTGTTGATCAGATGGAGGCTGCTGGGCTGGGGGTGGAATGTAAGAAGATTGTGTTGCACGTCATTTGAGTGCAACACAATCTTGTGTGGGATGTGTGGGATGGTGGACCTACTTCTCCTCTTGCTGGTCGTCCATGAGTCCGGCACGGTAGCCGCCAGCTTGTGCGACTTGCACACCGTACTGGTAACCGAGCTGGTAGGCTTGCTGCACGAGCTGCTGCATCTGTTGCATGATCATCTGGTACTGCTGCTGATACTGCTGCTGGTTGGGCATCTGTTGCTGCTGCGGCTGCTGGTAGCCAGGAGGGAAGTTGGGCACCTGTTGCTGTTGTGGCTGCTGCGGTGTTTGATCCCAAGGATTGGGGATCTCATTGCCGCTGGTGGATTGTCCGCCGCCGCTCTGCTGCTGTGCCTGGCGGGCAGCTTCCTCTAACTTTTTTTGGAGTTCATCAAGTAATCCCATAATCTTAAGTCTTTTAAATAGTAGGTTATTACCAGTCTTTAAATAAAGAGAGATGTGTAATGTTTTGGGCTGCAAATATACTCAATTATCACATAATTATCAATAGTTGTAACGGAGTTTTAATTATTTTTAAACTCACCTACGGTTTATGGTGGGTATTGAATATGGTGAGAGTGTGCCATAAAAAGCCACGGGGCTGGAACGCATTGTTCCAGTCCCGCGGTATTATCAGGATCGAAATAGTCGATTAGTCCTCGGCTACACCCCACTGCTGGCGAGCCAGGCGGCGGTAGTTGTTGTAGCGCCACTGTGCGTTCTCCTTGGCAGCTGCAAAGAGCTCGGCAGCCTCGTCGGGGTACTGCTTGAGCACTGATGCATAGCGCACCTCTCCCTTGAGGAAGTCCTCGAAGCCGTCCCAGTTGGGCTCCTTGCTGTCGAGGGTGAAGGGATTCTTGCCCTCGGCCTCGAGCTGCGGGTTGTAACGCCACAGGTGCCAGTAACCGCAAGCTACTGCTGCCTGCTCCTCGGCCTGTGCCTTGCCCATACCCTTCTTGATACCATGGTTGATACAGGGAGCATAGGCGATGATGATCGAGGGACCGTCATAGGCCTCGGCCTCGCGGATAGCCTTGAGGCACTGTGCATTGTCGGCACCCATAGCGATCTGAGCTGCATAGACGTAACCGTAGGTGCTGGCGATGAGACCCAGGTCCTTCTTGCGTACGCGCTTGCCGGCAGCGGCAAACTTGGCGATGGCGCCGATGGGCGTGGCCTTGGAGGCCTGACCACCGGTGTTGGAGTAAACCTCGGTGTCGAGCACGAGGATGTTGACATTCTTGCCGCTGGCAATCACGTGGTCGAGACCGCCGAAGCCGATGTCGTAGCTTGCGCCGTCACCACCGATGATCCACTGCGAGCGCTTCACGAGGTACTGACCCAGTTCGCGCACCTTGGCGTCGGCAGGATTGTCGCTGTGCTCGATGGCCTCGAGGATCTTGTCGCTGAGCTCGCGGGTCTTGTCACCATCGTTGAAGTTGTCGAGCCACTCCTTGTAGAGCGCCTTGACGTCGGCAGCGACGGTAGCATCGTCGATAGCCTCCTGGACGAAGCCCTTGACGCGAGCACGCATCTTCTCGTCGGCGATGGTCATACCGAGACCGAACTCACAGAAGTCCTCGAACAGGGAGTTAGCCCAAGCGGGACCATGACCCTTGGCGTTGACAGTGTAAGGAGTCGAGGGAACCGAAGCGCTGTAGATTGACGAGCAGCCGGTGGCGTTGGCCACGATCTGGCGGTCGCCGAAGAGCTGGCTGATGAGCTTCACATAGGGGGTCTCACCGCAACCCGAGCAAGCGCCCGAGAACTCAAACAGCGGCTGAGCGAACTGCGAGTTCTTGACGGTAGCCTTGGTGTCCACGAGGTGCTGCTTGCTCTTGACATTGTTGATGGCATAGTCCCAGAGCTTCTGGTTCTCTTCCTGTCCCTCCATGGGAACCATCACGAGAGCCTTCTCGCCCTTCTTGCCCGGACAAACGTCGGCGCAGTTGCCGCAAGCCAAGCAGTCCATGACGTCGACAACCTGCACGAAGGTCATGCCCTCGAAGCCCTTACCGATTGCCTTGAGCTTGTCGCTCTCCTTGAAGGGCGAAGCAGCAGCCTCGGCCTCGTCCATGACGAAGGGCCTGATGGCAGCATGGGGGCAGACGAGCGCGCACTTGTTGCACTGGATGCAGTTCTCGGCCTTCCAGACGGGAACGAAAGCAGCCACGCCGCGCTTCTCATAGGCAGCGGTGCCGGCATCCCAAGTACCATCCTCGCGTCCCTTGAAAGCGCTGACGGGCAGGAGGTCGCCGTTCTGAGCGTTGATGGGTCGCACGACATTGTGAACGAAAGCAGGAGCGTTGTCGGCAGCGGGAGCCTCGACAGTGAGGTTGCTCCAAGCGGGATCGACGGTGAGCTCGGTGTACTCGTTGCCACGGTCAACGGCCTGATAGTTCTTGTTGACGACATCCTCGCCCTTGCGACCATAGGACTTGACGATGAACTTCTTCATCTGCTCGATGGCCAGGTCAACGGGGATAACGCCGGTGATGCGGAAGAAAGCGCTCTGGAGGATGGTGTTGGTGCGGTTGCCCAGTCCGATCTCTTGAGCGATCTTGGTAGCGTTGATGTAGTAAACCTTGATGTCGTTGTCGGCAAAGTACTTCTTCACCTTGTTGGGCAGGTTCTCGACGAGCTTGTCGCCGTCCCAGACGGTGTTGAGCAGGAAGGTGCCACCCTTCTGGAGACCGCGGGTCACGTCGTACATGTGCAGGTAGGCCTGAACGTGGCAAGCGACGAAGTTGGGTGTGGTCACGAGGTAGGTCGAGCGGATAGGCTCATCGCCAAAGCGCAGGTGCGAGCAGGTGAAGCCACCCGACTTCTTGGAGTCGTAAGAGAAGTAGGCCTGGCAGTGCTTGTCGGTGTTGTCACCGATGATCTTGACACTGTTCTTGTTGGCACCCACGGTACCGTCGGCACCCAGACCGTAGAACTTGGCCTGGAACATGCCGGTGCCACCCATGGCAACCTCCTCCTTCATGGGCAGCGAAGCAAACGTGACGTCGTCCTCGATGCCGATGGTGAACTGGTTCTTGGGCATGGGCAGGGCCAGGTTCTCATAGACGGCGAGAATCTGTGCGGGCGTGGTGTCCTTGGAACCGAGACCATAGCGTCCACCGACGATGACGGGGGCATTCTCGGTGCCATAGAAGCAGTCCTTGACGTCGAGATAGAGGGGTTCGCCGTTGGCGCCGGGCTCCTTGGTGCGGTCGAGGACGGCAATGCGCTTGGCAGTGCTGGGAACGGCTGCGAGGAAGTGCTTGGCGCTGAAGGGACGATAGAGATGTACGGCCACGAGTCCGACCTTCTCGCCCTTGTCGGTGAGGTAGTCGATGGTCTCGCGGATGGCCTCGGTGACACTGCCCATGGCGATGATGACGCGGTCGGCATCCTTGGCGCCATAGTAGTCAAACAGACCATACTTGCGTCCAGTGATCTCGCTGATCTTGTTCATGTAGTCCTCGACGATAGCGGGAACTGCTGTATAATAGTCGTTGCACGACTCGCGGTGCTGGAAGAACACGTCGGGGTTCTCGGCAGTGCCACGGGTAACGGGCTTGTCGGGGTTCATCGCGCCCTTGCGGAACTTGGCCAGCTCCTCCATGTCGATGAGGGGACGGAGGTCTTCCTGGTCCATGGCCTCGACCTTCTGGATCTCGTGCGAGGTGCGGAAACCGTCAAAGAAGTTGACAAAGGGCACATGACCCTTGATGGCGCTCAGGTGAGCGACACCAGCGAGGTCCATAACCTCCTGCACACTGCCCTCGGCGAGCATGGCAAAACCAGTCTGGCGTGTTGCCATCACGTCCTGATGGTCACCAAAGATGCAGAGGGTGTGTGAAGCGAGCGTACGAGCCGAAACGTGGAAGACACCCGGCAGCAACTCACCAGCGATCTTGTACATGTTGGGGATCATCAGCAGCAAGCCCTGTGATGCGGTGTAGGTGGTGGTGAGAGCACCAGCCTGCAGCGAACCGTGGACGGCACCAGCGGCGCCACCCTCGCTCTGCATCTCCTGTACCATGACGGTCTCGCCGAAGATGTTCTTGCGGCCAGCGGCGGCCCACTCGTCCACGTGCTCGGCCATCGTCGATGACGGAGTGATGGGGTAGATTGCGGCTACCTCGGTGAACATGTAACTGATGTGAGCAGCAGCCTGGTTGCCGTCACAAGTCATGAATTTCTTTTCTTTACTCATAAAAATTTTTGAAAAACTGATATAGTTAGTTATTAGTCGTTTTTACAGGGTGCAAAGGTACGCATTATTTTTATAATAATGTAAAGAAACCCGAAAAAAACCTTTTTGTGGAGTATAGGTTACAAAACGGAGAAAAATTTCAATTTTGTGACTTATAGGTCAAAAAAACTGCAGGTGGCGTTCATGGCCACCTGCAGCATGTTGGGGATGATGGGTCCGTTTAGTTGGCGGGAGCCCACTTGCAGCGAACGGGCGAAACGATGGCGCCCTCTTTCTTCAACTCGGCGAAGGCCTTGTCGACAACCTTGCGGTCAAGGCCGGTCAGTTCGGCCACCTTGCCTGCGTTGAGGGGTTCGCCAGCTTTGCGCATGGCGTCCAGCACTTGTTCTTTCTCGTTCATAACAGTATTCTTTAAAGGGTTACTTCTTCACGGGAGCCTCCTCGAGGGCCTTGACGAGCAGTTTCCAGAAGGGCTCTGCTGCAGGGATGTAGGCACGCTCGATGGTGGTGTGCGGGCTGCGGAGCGTGGGACCGAAGCTCACCACGTCCATGTGGGGGTACTTGCCCAGGATGATGGAGCACTCCAAGCCGGCATGGTCGACTTGCACGATGCCGTCCTCGTTGAAGAGCTGCTTGTAGAGGTCGAGCAGCATGTGCAGTGCCTCGCTGTCGGGGTTGGGGTCCCAGCCGATGTAGTCGCCACCAGTCTCGACCTTGAAGTCGGCCATGTGGAAGCATGTCTGGAGCATCTTGACGATGTATTCCTTCATGTCCTCGCGTGCCGAACGAGCCAGGATCTTGACTGCAGCCTTGCCGTCCTCGATGTCGATGATTGCCAGGTTGCTGGATGTCTCGACCACGTTGGGATAGGCGGGGATGAAGCGCACGACGCCGTCGTGGCAGGCGTAGAGGGCGCGCAGGATTGCCGTCTGGTCGTCGAGCGCCATCTTCATCTTGGGACGGTCGATTGCCTTGAGGGTCAAGTCGACATTGTCCTCGATGAGCTTGAACTCACTCTCGAACAGCGCCTTCATTGTCTTGACGAGCTTCTTGAGACCCTTGAGGTTATCCTCGGGGAGGACGAGCACTGTCTCGGCCTTGAAGGGGATGGCGTTGCGCATGTTGCCGCCATGCCAGCTCACCAGGCGAGCCTTGTGGTCGACGATGGCCAGTTGCACGAGTCGTGCCATGAGCTTGTTGGCGTTGGCTCGTCCCTCGTGGATCTCGAGTCCGCTGTGACCGCCCTTGAGTCCCTTGAGGGTGATGCGCACGGCGGTGTCGCCTGCAGCGGTCTTGACCTCGTTATACTTGCGTGTGCAGGTAACATCGATGCCACCAGCGCTGCCGATGACGAACTTGCCCCACGTCTCGCTGTCGAGGTTGAAGAGGATGTCGCCCTTCATCTGTCCCTTGGGGAGGTCGTTGGCACCATACATGCCCGTCTCCTCGTCCTTGGTGATGAGTCCCTCGATGGGACCGTGCTTGAGGGTGTTGTCCTCCATGACGGCCATGATGGCAGCCACGCCGAGTCCGTCGTCGGCACCCAGCGTGGTGCCGCGAGCCTTGATCCACTCGCCGTCGATATAGGGCTCGATGGGGTCGGTCTCGAAGTTGTGCTTCGACTCGGGAGTCTTCTGGGGCACCATGTCCATGTGTGCCTGCATGGTGATGCACTTGCGGTTCTCCATGCCTGGAGAGGCAGGCTTGCGCATGACAATGTTGCCGGCGGGGTCCTGGAAAGCCTCGACTCCAACCTTCTTGGCAAAGTCGAGGAGGAACTGCTGGATTTTCTCAACGTGTCCGGAGGGACGGGGAACCTGCGTGAGCGCATAGAAGTTGCGCCAGATGCACGTGGGTTGCAATTTTTCGATTTCGTTCATTGTCTCTTGTTAATGTCTTATAGGTTTAAAGGAATTGTATTTGATTACGGCTGCAAATATAATAAATAGTTTCTAGTTTATTGTCCTTAGTCTCTAGTTTTTTGCTCTTTTTCAGACAACATATACAACACATGAGACAACAGGCACAACTCTTTTTAAAAAAACAACTGACTAATCTGAATTATCTGATGGTAGACACAAAACCTGACACCTAAAGTCTATTTTCATGTTTTCCATGTTATCCATGCACATGCGTAACATGCCTATGAATGATCACGAATCAACCATTCATGACAATTACACCAGTTTTAGTTTTGCCTCGTATATTGGCAATGTGGTTTTAAGTATGTCTTGCTCAACTTTTTGCATGAAAGTTGACATAAATTCAAAGTCAATATCACCACGCTCATTGACTGGCAATATCAATTTTTCTCGCTTTATATGGTCATCGTTAATCTCTCGATTAAAGCTATATTTCTCACTAAGACGACTAACTAATGGGATTAAAAACAAGTAAGCATATTTATCAAGACCATCACGCTTTAGTTTTGTCACATGATCGCTGGCAACAAATTCATATTTGTGGAAAAAAGCAGAACCAACGCTTCCACTATTAGCAAGTGTTAGACAATTTTCAAAGATTCTTACGCCGCCATCATTTCCGATGAAGCCGTCAACTCCATTATTATATGCTGTTGATGACACATAAGGCCTCGTTCCGTCAATATGGTCGGCTTTCTTAAGTCTCTTTCCCCTTTTAATTTCGATAAAAACTTCAGTAAAGAAGAATACTTTCCAATTTGAATCGAGAGATTTACCACAAGTTAATTCGTTGATAATTAGGTGTTTGCATAATTTTTCTATTGTCGGTTTTAATATTTCTTGTTCTTTTGCCCTCATATATGCTTCCATATATGCAAAATCAGGCTCCATTTTATCATTTATAGGTAGAAGAATTTTTTGACGTTTCATTCGTTGGCTATTAAACTTGTAGCCATATGCGTATTTGTCTTTTTGTACTTGAATTGAAACGGCTAGGAATAACAATGTATATTTGCAATTCTTAGATGTGTCTTTCCACTTGACCCTTTTAACATCATCAGAGAATAAAGCAAAATAAGGATGATAAAATGAAAAACCTACACTTCCATTATAATTTACACCTAGCAGATTGTTGTCGTAGCTGCCATTTCTATTTGAACAATAAGCGGTTATTCCATTGTTCATTTCTGATGCTCCTATAAATGGAGTATCACCATCTTCCATGTCAGATTTTGTTAAACGAACACCATTGCCGATTGTTACTACATCTTCAAGGAAGAACTCTTTCCATTCAACATCATTTTTAATCATGACTTTTTTCTCCTTTCTGTTCATCAAAAAGATAACCGCGGCCATGAGTTATCATGTTAAATTCAAAAGTAAGATAATCCGCCATTGTACGCTCAAAATCTTCAACAGTAGGAATCTCATCATTGAAGTAATAAAAAGCGTGCAGCCATTCATCGTCAGGCTCTATTGTGGTCTCAACACAAAATTTTGTATCAGCCTCAACACGACCAAACCACACATCAAGCAAGTGCTGTTTTTTGTCTTTTGCTGATGGGGTCTCAACAAGACCTATATGCTTCTTCACTTCAAATCCATCATCTTCAAAGTTGATGAATTTGCATTTATGGTTTTTGTCGTGAGGTATGCCTGTAGTAAATATCGCTATACATGGATTTGTGCCCACACGATAGAATGTGTTGGTATTAAGAGTTATTACACCCTCTAATGTGTGATGTTTTAAAATACTTGTTTTTATGTTCCGTTCTTCAACCGTTTTACCTGTAACCGACGATTGTGGTATTATTACAATGGCACGCCCACCAGTGGCAAGTGAATTCAATAAATGTTCAGTAAAATTGATTTCATATTGACTTGGGTCTTGTTTTGTACCCTGTGAATAAGGTGGATTCATCATGCCTACTGTGCAACCATTTAATTGTAATTGGTTGGGATTCTCTTTCAAAAAATCTTTGTTTTCAAGGTTGCTTTTTCCATCGCCCCGAAGAATCATGTTAGTTGTGGCTATGGTGAACATGTAAGGTTGTGATTCAATACCAAATAATTGCTCTTGACTAATGTGGCGCTTCTCATTATCGTCATCTGTTTGGCTTATCATTTTGTGCATGGCAGCTATCAAGAATCCAGCGGTCCCACAGCAAGGGTCAAAAACCACATCTGAAGGTTTCAGATCAATCAAATCACAAAACAACTCAGTAATATGTTTAGGAGTTAAAACGATACCTAGACTTTGACCGTCACCACCTGAATATCTCATAAATTCACTATAAAAGCGTCCTAAATAGTCCTCAGCTGACTTCGTAAAGCGCAAACTCTTATAGATGCTACTATGGATAAACTCAGTATAATGCTTTAAAGGTGTCTTGCCTAAAGTTTCGTTAACTTCATTAATTCGAGGTGTATCTGTGATAACCCTAAACTGACTAAGCAATTTATCACGTTTTACTTCAGGACTGACTTTAACACGCTTTAAGTGAGAACTTATAGCTTCATAAATCTTTTGTCCGTCAGTCTTTAAAGTATCGCCGTTCAAGGATTCAATAGAAAAATTGTTTTTTTCTATTTCCTTCAAGGCAAGAAGAATGCCCGAGACAATGAGCGGTTTATCTTCGTCTTTAATACTTCCATATGTTCTTAAATCCTCATGCAGCTGTTGGGCCTCTCGTAATATTTCACTTGTTTCTTTCTCCTTGTCAGTTTCTTCTTTTAATACTTCGGTTAAGTAGTATTCATCAATATTATTGTCATTGTACGAAACAAAGGTTTCAACATCAGTTAAAATATCCCATTTACCACGCTCGTTAATGAAAATCGGGGTAATTCTATGGTGTTTTTGATTTCCCGATACTCCAAAAGCAATGATTTTCTTATATGAAGTAGTTTTAGAAAGATGCAAGCCATAAAACAATGCTCCATTCATTGCAAAATCACGCACATCTTTAACCTCTTGGGAGATCAGCCCTTTTTCATCATATTTTACATGGTTAACAAGGTTGGCTTTATCCTCAATAACCAATAAAAAGTCCTTGACGACACATACAAATTCGGGATAACCTGCTTTTCCTGTACCCGATTTTGACGCGGTTTTTAAAGCCTCGTTTATTTCTTTGATATTGCTGCCTTGCTCGGAATATTGTATGTCAGCTTCATCAAGCATTTTCCTTACAAGAGCATCCGTTATGATTTCTTGCTTTGCCATTTAGGAACATTTTGGTTATGGCTCTCGGCAACCAAAGGTGTAATGATTAGGAGTTATTCTCTATTAAATACAGAACGTGGAGCCAAGTCTGTTGCTCAGTTCTACATCTTGAGGCTCGGGAAAGGACCCACTCCGTCAGAACGAGCAACGTCGAAGGCCCCACAAAGATGTGTATATCAAATCTCTCAAGACGCCATAGGGCGACCTGAGTGAAGGATACAGTACATCCATAGGGGCGTTCACGCTGCTTTGTTTTTGACGGAGTTTTGAAATTTTCCCGATTTCAAGATGTCAAAACCAAAGCGTTACAGTAAACGCCTGTATCTAATAAGTCTTCATCGGCGGTTGGTTGTTGTGGTCGCCGCTGCGACTGGGTCCGTCAATGAATTGCTGCAAATTTAGTGGTTTTTGAAGAAATGGGCAAGATTATTGCCCTAGTAATTTGATTTTTGTAGTGTGGTTTCGGTTGTTATTTGTATCTTTGTACTCTGCGAAGAAAATTGTTTAACAAGATTTTAGTGTATATGAAAAAGATTATTTCTATAGTTTTGATTGCTGTCATGGGTTTGATGGCTAGCGGCGCTTCGGCAGCCGAGCCTGTACAGGGCAATAATGAGATTATCCTGCACGCGTGGTCGTGGTCGTTTAATACTATCAAGGAGCATCTGGCAGAGATTAAGGATGCTGGCTACACGATTGTGCAGACGTCGCCGATTAACGAGTGCGTTGTGGGCGAGGGCGGTGGCCGGCAGCTGTTTGGCCACGGCAAGTGGTACTACCACTACCAGCCGACGGACTGGACCATCGGCAACTACCAGCTGGGAACTCGTGATGAGTTTAAGGCGATGTGTGCCGAGGCAAAGCGCTTGGGGCTGCGTGTGATTGTTGACGTGCTGCCCAACCACACGGTGATCGACCGCACGCAGATCAATGCTCGCTTGGACAGTGCCGTGAACGGCCGTGAGAACCTGTTTCACGCCAATGGCCTGTGGCCCATCAAGGACTACAGCGACCGCTACCAGTGCACGACCGGCGAGATGGGCACGCTGCCCGACGTGAACACCGAGAACCCTGATTTCCAGTACTACTATATGCAATATGTGAACGATGTGCTGGCTTGCGGAGCGAGTGGTTTCAGGTATGACACGGCCAAGCACATCGGCCTGCCGGGCGAGATGCGTGACCCCAAGTCGCCAGAGAACGACTTCTGGGACGTGGCAATGGGCCGCAAGGCGGTTAAGGGCCTGCGGCTGGCTGTGCCCCGCGAGCAGCTGTTCATCTATGGCGAGGTGCTGCAGGACCGCAATGTTCCAGAGCAGGGCTATGCCGAGTATATGGACTTGACGGCGAGCAACTATGGCTGGGTGCTGCGCAATGTGCTCAACAAGCACGATGCCCGTGCCGACAACCTGTTGACGTGGCATCACTCGGTGGATCCCGCGCACTTGGTGACCTGGGTTGAGTCGCATGACACCTACTGCAACGACCATGCCTCGGCGGGCATGAGCGATGAGCTCATCCGCCTGGGCTGGGTCTTCTTGGCCTCCCGCCAGTATGGCACACCGCTGTTCTACAGCCGTCCTCACGGCAGCACGCGCGAGAACTACTGGGGCGACAATGAGATTGGCAAGGTGGGCAATGACGAGTTCAAGCACCCCGTGGTGAAGGCCGTCAACGAGTTCCGTCACCGCAACATCTCGCAGCCCGAGCGCATTGTCTATAGCGACAACGGGAAGCAGATTGTCGTGGAGCGCGGCACCAAGGCGGCCGTGGTCATCAACCTTGACGAGCAGCCGAGCGAGGTGGCTATCCCCGTGACGCTCTCCAATGGCAAGTATCGTGATGCGGTGACCCGCCAGCGCCTGAAGGTGAGCAAAGGAGTCCTCAAGGGAACCCTTGCTCCCATGAGCGCCTATATCCTGTACAAGTAAACAAGAAGATTACTCGAGCGTCTCTCCTCGAGCGACACTCCTCGAGCGACACTCCTCGAGCGACACTCGGAGATCTTGGAGGTCTCAGAGTTGTTGTGAGCCTAACTGGCGGAGGGTGGCCTCGATGCGCTGTGCATGGTCGCCGCGGACGATGACGTGGTGGTTGCCGATGCTGCGCTCGAGGAAGTAGTCGAGCGGCTCATCGAGCCGCAGGTGCAGCTGTGTGCGGCACATGTTGGGGTTGGAGGTGCACTCGAGCAATTGAGCCTTGCTGAGGAAGTAATGCTCCATGTTCTTGCCGCCGCACTTGACCACAGTCATGTCCATGGGATCGAAGATGCCCTCGACGGCGACGCCGCTGAGCGACTCGTAGTGGTCGCGCATGATGTAACGGTCGGTCATGGCGGGGGCGATGGTGCAGTGTGCAAACACCATCTCGTGGGCCGCATTGTCGAGAATCTTGGACGGATTGGCCATGAAGGTCATCTGTCCTGTGGCGGCCTGGACTGCCAGCATGGTGAGTAGCGTCTGTTCGTCGCCCTCGCATCCAGCGGGGATGCCTTGCTGGTTGAGCAGAGCCAGGGCCACGCAACCGGTGGTGCGAGTCGTGGGGATCAAATCAAAGCAGTTGAGGGTGAACGCATCCAGGCTGTATTGCTCGACGATGTCCTTGACGGCCCGGTAGAGCCGCATGGCCTTGACCACCTCGTCGCGCGATGGTTCCTTGATGCCGATGGCCTTGTCGATGAAGTCGCTGGTGATGTCCAGGACCTGTTCGTCGGTCACGGACTCATATCCCTTGACCACCTCGTCGAGGGGCACATCGACCATGGTGATGCCCCATCGCTGGTGCATGGCCTGGTAATCCACATTGCTGGCAATGAGCCATCCCGATGGATTGCCAATGACACCCACCCGCTTGCCACTCAAGGAGCTGACAGCCGCGCAGGCCTGCACATAGTCGTCGATGCCCTGCATGATGAAGCTGGTGGGCCCATGCAGCACACGGCCGTGATGCCCGTTGAGGCGCATCCATGACAGTATCTCGAGCGATGCTGCGAGCGAGTTCTTGAGGCCGTCGGCAATGAGGACGACATAGGGCGGAAGACGGTCGAAGCAGGCTTTAACCATCTGCTCGACACCGCCGCTGCCCACGAGCAGCATGGTTGCCCCTGGTGGCAAGGGTCGGTCTAATTCCTCGGGGAAGATGTATTGCACGTCATAGTTGTGTGCGATGGCATCGAGGAGCTCGTGGTGGTCGGTGAATATCGACTCGCGTGTTGCCAGCGAGGAGGCAAAGGTGATGAGGTTGAGTTTCATTGTCGTTTAGATTGCGGATTGATTGTTGATGGAGGCAAAGGTAGTGAAAAAATCCCATGAATAGCAAAAAAGATGCTGTCTTGTTGCCTTTCTTGCTGCCGAGGGGCCGAGCCGGAGGCCCGTCATAGATGGACCCTGAAGGTGGGGAATGAGGGGGATGTGGTGGTTTTTTGAGAAAAAATGATTATATTTGCGGATTAATTCTTTAAAAGTTGTGATTGATTATGCGAAAAAGCACTCTTTTCTCTTGTATTGTGATTGTGATGGCCTGTCTGATGTCTGGCAGCTTGATGATGGCTTCCCCTATTAGCGAGAAGCAGGCCCACTCTATCGCGTTGAACTTCATGACCGAGCACCAGATGAAGTCGGCCCACGTGCAACTGGCACACAAGTCAGCCCGCCTTGCCTCGGCCAGCAACGAGGTTGCCTACTATGTGTTCAATGCGTCGGCCCAGGATGGCGGATATGTCATCGTTGCCGGCGATGACCTCGCTCCAGCCGTGTTGGGCTACAGCGACAGCGGCACGTTTGACCCCAGTGATGTACCGCCCGCGATGGCGGAGCTGTTGGATGGTTATGCCGCTCAAATCCAGGCCATCGGCAGAGGCTATTGTGCGGCACAATTGCCGAGCAGCGGTGCAGCCATCCGTCCCCTTGTCAAGGCCTGCTGGTCGCAGAATTCCCCCTATAACATCCTGTTCCCGTTTTTGAGCAACGGCAAGCATGCCATGACCGGTTGCGTTGCCACGGCGATGGCCCAGGTGATGCACTACTACAAGTGGCCTTCGCGTCCCAGTCAGCCCATTCCAGCCTACACGACCACGGAACTGTCGATTTTCATGCCCGAATTGCCCGTGGTGGATTTTGCTTGGGACCAGATGCAGAACACTTATCAGACCACCGACACCGTGAGTGCTGCGGCCCGTGCAGTCGCTACCCTGTCGTTGTATTGCGCGCAGTCGGTGAACATGAACTTCAAGACCGGCGGCTCGTCGGCCTCTGCGTCGGACTTGCCTGCTGTGATGTCGAGCTACTTTGGCTACAAACCCAGTGCGCGCAATATCTTGCGCATGAATTATAGCAGTTCCACCTGGAACGACATGATCTATAGTGAGTTGGCAGCATCGCGTCCAGTTGTGATGCGGGGCGCAAATGCAGGTGGCGGTCATGCGTTTATCTGCGACGGATATGACGGCAACGGCATGTTCCACATCAACTGGGGTTGGAACGGCGGCAGCAACGGCTACTTCCTGCTGAACGTGCTCAACTCTGACACTCAAGACTTAGGCTTTGTTAGCGATGATGCATATGGTTACATCAAGAATCAAGAGGCCGTCGTGGGCATTGAGCCAGGTCCTGGGGGCACGAGCGTGTTTGAACTCACCTCATCGGATATAACCCTTGACAGTTATAGTGGATCTCGGACGTCGAGCAGCGGCACGTTCAGTGCAATCGTGTCGGGCGAATTCCACAATAAGACCTCTCAGACGATGGCAGTTGACATGGGGTGGGGACTCTATCGAGGCGATGAGCTGCTGACCACGCTTTATAGTACATACATTGCCACGTTGAGGCCAAATTACTATGTGCCCCTGAAGAATAAGACCTTGACGTTTGGGGGCGGATTGACCAGCGGCACCTACCGCATCAAGCCCATCTATAGCGAGCGCAATGCAGGGAAGTGGCGCCCGTGTGTGGGTGCGAACCTGAACTATATCGAGGTGACCATCAACGGCAACAGCTGCACCTTTAAGGGTTGCGGCGCACTGGGTAATCCCAACTATCGGGTGGGCAACATCAATGTTGAAGGCAACATGCATCCCAACAGACCGTTAGAGATCTCGGTAGAGTTGACCAACCTTGGCGATTCCTATAATGACGAGCTGTATATGCACGTCAATGGCAAAATGAAGGCCATGGGCTTGGTGAGCCTGGAGAAAGGAGAAACGGGGCATGTGTCCTATCACTTAGTACCCGAGTCAACGGGAACCTACACGTTGAGTTTCTCGTTCAACGAGAATGGCAGCTCGCCCATCGCCACCCGTTCCGTCACCATTGTCGCCATGCCCGCCGCCAGCTTGAGCGCCAGCGTGCAGGTGCTTAACGTGAGCGACAGCTATAACCGTGTCATCACGAGCGATAAATTCAGTGTCGAGATGACGGTGACCAATACAGGGACAAGCCGATATGACGAGGATATCTCGTTGCGTCTCTACAAGCACATCTATGGCAACACCGGGACTGCCGTGCAGGGTGTGAAACGGCGCGTCTCACTTGCCGCCGGCGAGAAGACAACCGTGCGTTTTGACTTGGATAACGTGCTTGACGGATGGAAGTACTTTGTCATTTCCTACTACTATAGCAGCGGTGAGCAGGTGCGTCTCAAGAGTAGCTCTACCTATACCATCAAGTTTCCCGAGGAGCCGCAAACCCGTCCTGGCGACGTGAACGGTGATGGTGAGATCAATATTGCTGATGTGAATGCCATTATCGCCATGATCCTGTCGGGCAGAACTACTCGATTGGGAGACATCAACGGCGACAATGAGGTCACCCTGGCCGATGTCAACAGCCTGATAGATATTATCCTGAATGCAGGGTGATTTAGTCTTGGTCTCTTTTACCTAACGGGATAGAGATGCCGACCAGACCGTTGAAGCACTTGGAGTTCTTGCCGAGGAAGATGTAATCGGTGCCGACAAACAGCGGCCCCACCCTGAAAGCGGCCCCCGCCGACTTGCCGCTGCATAGCAGCGGCGAGTAGCTCACGGCCACGTCGACCACAGCAGAAGGGTGCCAGTTGACCGAAAGCGTCATCTCGTCCTGGCTGCCTATGTCGTTGCCATGATGGGTGTAAAGAGCTCCAAGGCTCACTTTGTCGCCAGGCAGTTCATATTCGGCCCCCGCCGCAATGGTTGTCCCGATTGCGGTGGTCCTGGCCTTGGCCCCTTGCTCATCGATGATGAGCCTGAGCAGGTCGGGGTTGAACACATCCCCAGCCCCGATGATGTCCCGGAACACCGTGAAATTGTATGGAGAACTCGTGTCGAAGTGCAGGTCGCCAGTTCGAGAGTGGGCTACCTGGGTGCAACCCTTGGCCCACCTAATCCACCCCAGGTCGATGACCGACGCTGATAGCGTCAAAGCCTGGGTTGCCTGATAGGACAGTCCGAGGTCGATTGCCGCCCCAAGTCCCGAGACCCCCGAGTTGCCAGCCGAGAACTTGAAGTCGTCGATGTAATCCTTGTCATTGTAGAGGAGTTCAAGCCCCTCGAACGAAGTCTCAAGGTCGGCGATGACATCGATAGTAGCCGTTCCCCGCACATGTATCATCTCAAGAGGGTTGACCGCACTCCAGTTGACATTGGGGTCAACCCCCGTCATGTTGATGCGAGCCGTTCCCTGTCTCACCTTGAGCGTAGCGTTTCCAATACCCAACAGCCCCTTGACACTAGCTCCCACACTGAGGCGATCGTTGAAAGGATGCGTAAATCCCACCGCCAGTTCGGCATAGGAGTTGAGGAAAGCTTCCTCGCCCCCGATGTGTCGCAGATAGTCGGTGTAATCGTTGGAATTGAGCCCCTTCATGTCGCGGAGGTAGTTGAACATCTCTTTGGGCACCTTGCCACCCCCCTCGGCTTTGACCCCCACACTGATGGACCAGAAGTTGGGTCCCTGCCACCATCCAGCGGCAAGGATATCGGAAGTAGCGATCGCCGAAGCCCAGTTCATGTCCTTGAGTTTTGCCATGTACTCGTTGGCGACAAAGTAATCGGCATCCTTGCTGTTCTTGATCACGTCAAGGACATCGTTGAAGCCCAACGCATTGGAATGAAATGCGGCTCCCGTGTTGCCCAATGCCGGCGGATGCACATACCCCTTGGAAGGCGCCAGTGCGGGATTGAGTTGCATGCGGTAGTGAGCCCCCTCCATGAAGTAGGAGGTGCGCAGTCCTTGTGCCCTTGCAGTAGGCCAAACGGTTAGAGTGAGCGTCGTCGCCAGGGCGATAGTCCGGAGGGCGTTGAGGAGTAGTTTTTTCATATTATCTTACACGATAGTTCTTGTCTTTCAGGCGACAAAGGTAAACCTTTTATTCAAATTATGGAATACTTGCTTGGCAAAAGAAGGCATTCACTGATGGCATTAGCCAAAAAATCATTATATTTGCAGCATGAAAAAGATGATAGACCAGATCCTTGAATATAATAAGGAATTTGTGACCCAGAAGGGTTATGAGAAGTATGTGACCGACAAATATCCTGACAAGCGCCTGGCCGTGCTCAGCTGCATGGACACGCGCCTGACCGAGCTGCTGCCGGCAGCCTTGGGGTTGAAAAACGGCGATGCCAAGGTCATCAAGAACGCCGGCGGACTGGTGATCTCGCCCTTTGACTCGGCGATGCGCAGCCTGCTGGTCGCCATCTATGAGCTTGGGGTGGAGGAAATCATGGTTGTGGCCCACAGCAACTGTGGCGCGTGCCACATGAGTTACAGCCACTTCCATGACGAGATGATTGCCCGTGGCGTGACCGATGCCACCCTGGCGACCATCGTGCGTTGCGGTATCGACCTGGAAGCCTGGTTGGAGGGTTTCAAGGACACGCCCGAGTCGGTGCGTCGCACCGTTGCCACCATCAAAACCCATCCGCTGGTTCCAGCCGATGTGACGGTGCGCGGCTTCATCATCGACTCGGTGACGGGAGCGCTGGAGGAAATAAGTTGAAGAGAATATTTAGGGGACTTCTATAAATTACCAAAATGATAGTTTTTAGTGTTGGATGTCTTTGGCCGCTTTTCGGAATCTTTTGCCTTACCTTTTAGGACCATAGCTTGCTATGCTCCTGCGAAGTCAAGTCAAAATCTACTCGAAAATCAATCCAAATCCATTCCAAGCTAATTTATAGAAGTCCCCTTTAACGTGAGTTCGATGAGATTATTAATAGCCAATCAGTGCGTTAGTCCCCCCTCTCGCAGACTTGAGGGGGTGAGGTGGCGTTGTTTTCCCCCAAGACGATCCATGTCGCAGTAACATCAACGCCCCGCCGCTTGCGCGGCACCCCCTCTTGTCTAAGAGGGGGAGTTGAGTGTCAGCACTTTTATTTTTGTCGAACTTACGATACATTAAAGAGTGGTTGAATTTAAAACCACGGATTATGCGAGTTTAACGAATTATCATTTATTGGCGAGAGCCTTTTAAAGCAGACTTAATACCAAGAGATATTGAAGAAATGACAATAGAGGAATTCAGAGATTATATGGCCTCGGGGAAGCCTATTGGAGGCGGTTCCCCCGTTCACATGATGTTTCACCAGTTGTCGCAGGAGGCCCTGCGGATCACCGCCGAGATCAACGGCAGCTACCACACTCCCGAGCAGTTGCACGATTTGTTAGAACAGTTATGGGGTAGGGAAGTGCCCAAGTCGGTGGGCATGTTCCCGCCGTTCCACACCGATTGCGGCAAGAACACCGTGGTGGGCGAGCGCGTGTTCATCAACATGGGGTGCAAGTTCCAGGACCAGGGAGGCATCACCATCGACGAGGGTGCCCTGATTGGCCACAACGTGGTGCTTGCCACGCTCAACCACCTGGAAGACCCCGAGCAGCGAGCCGGCATGACCCATGCACCCATCCACATCGGGCGTAACGTGTGGATTGGAGCCAATGCGACCGTGCTGGCCGGCGTGACCATCGGTGACGGAGCGATCGTGGCAGCAGGTGCCGTTGTGACCAAGGATGTCGCGCCCCGCACCGTTGTGGGCGGTGTTCCGGCCAAGTTGATCAAAACGATAGAGTGACCAGAGGAGCCTGAAGGCGTCACTGCGGGTTAGGTAGTCATCCAGAGCTTTCTTTCCTCGGGAGACATCTTCTCGATGGCATATCGCAGCGTGGTGCGCGGCATCTCGTGGACGTGTTGCTCCAGGAACTGTCGCAATAGGTCCATGCCGCATCGCTTACCCATCTCGCGCAGCATCCATCCCACGGCCTTGTGCATCAGGTCATGAGGGTGATGCAGGTGCACCCGTGCGTAGTGCAGGCACCATGACGGGTCTCCCGCCTGTGAGGTCTTCCAGGTGGCGACCATGCTCATGCGCTGTCGCCACAGGCAAGTGCTGGTGGCCAAATCGTCCATTGTGGCCCTCTTGTCGCCCAGCTGAGAGGGTAGCAACAGCCAGTGCCCCAGTATCTTGGGAGCGGACAAGTCGACCAGATCCCAGTTGTTGGCCCGATGGGCGTGGTGCAGATACATTTTCACAATCGCGTCACGGCCCTTGACGGCATCCCCGTCATTGATGAGCCGCTTGGCCGCCAGTTTCTCAAATCTAGCCACCAGCAAGAGCAGTGCGCACAGCCTGACCTCGTGCCACTGGGATTGCAGCAACGCAGGCACCTCGTCAAGAGGCAGATCCAGTCCCACCAGCTTGACCACTTGGCGCGTCTGCGGCACTTTGAGCCCGAGGAACTCGTCGCCCTCGCCATACTCTCCCGGCCCCGTCTTGAAAAAGCGCATGAGCTCCAGTCGCTGCCGCTCATCGCGCAACGACTCCATGTAACCTATTATCTCGCTTGCTGTCATCATGTCGCAAAGGTACAAGATATTCCCATCAAGTGGGTTGTCATGTCCTCATTTTTTATTCTGCCGACGGATTATGGAAACATACAGGCGTGTGATTGGCAGTCATTTTTTGTTCAAAACTATTGGCAGGCATTGAGAAAGATAGTAAATTTGTGGCAGAAAAATCAAAACATCAATATAGTTGATCGATGGAAACCGTTAATCTAACCTCCTTGCGCAAGACTGTAGTGGGTATCCAATTTCTTTTTGTGGCCTTCGGTTCGACAGTCTTGGTTCCGTTGCTGGTGGGATTGGATCCAGCCACAGCATTGTTTATAGCAGGCATAGGCACATTTATCTTTCACATGGTCACCCGCGGCAGGGTGCCCATTTTTTTAGGTTCCAGTTTTGCCTTTATCGCCCCCATCATCTCGGCCTCGCAGCAATGGGGCATGCCCGGCACTCTGGCAGGCATCATGGGAGTTGCGCTGGTGTATTGCGTCATGTCGGCGCTCATCAAGTGGCAAGGCCGTCGCCTGCTCGACCGTCTGTTCCCGCCCGTGGTCATCGGTCCCGTGATCATCTGCATTGGCTTGTCGCTCGCCCCGGCCGCCGTCAAGATGGCTCAGGAGAACTGGCTGCTGGCCTTCATCTCGCTGTTGACGGCCATCCTGGTGCTGATGCTGGGCCGCGGACTGGTCAAGCTGGTTCCAGTGGTGTGCGGTATCATCGCGGGTTACCTGGCCGCTTGGATGATGGGTGTGGTTGACGTGACAGCCGTGGGCAGTGCTCCATGGTTTGCGTTGCCCCAGAGCATCACCCACTTTGAGTTGCCCCACTTGATGTGGGAGCCCTTCCTGTTCATGATTCCCGTTGCCATTGCCCCCGTGATTGAGCACATCGGCGACGTGTATGTTGTGGGAGCCGTTGCCGGCAAGGACTTTGTCAAGGATCCCGGCTTGCACCGCACCATGCTGGGCGACGGTCTGGCCTGCCTTGCCGCATCGTTGCTGGGCGGTCCACCCGTGACTACCTACAGCGAAGTGACCGGCGCCATGCAGATCACCCGCATCACCAGCCCTGCAGTCATCCGCATCGCCGCAGGCACGGCAATCGTCTTCTCGATCATCGGCAAACTGAGTGCCGTGCTCCAGAGCATCCCCAGCGCCGTGCTTGGCGGCATCATGCTGCTGCTGTTCGGCTCGATTGCCGCTGTGGGAATCCAGAACCTCGTTAAGAACAAGGTGGATTTTAACCACACGCGCAACATCATCATCGTGAGCGTGGTGCTGACGTTGGGCATAGGCGGTGCCGTCATTCCGATGGGATCGTTCTCGCTGAGCGGCATCGGGCTGTCGGCCCTTGCCGGTGTAATCCTCAACCTTGTCATCCCCAAACACAAGACAGCATGAACCGTTACCTCAAACTCACACTATTGGCCCTGCTGGCACTTGCTTGCCAGCCGTGCCATGCCGGGCACTTTGTCGATGATTCCCTCAAGGTGGATGGTAACATGCGGCATTTCGCCGTCTATCTGCCCGACAGCTTGCCCGCCGACGCCCCGCTGGAATTCATCCTGCACGGCTACGGAGCAGGCATCTGGCGCGAGAACCCGATGCTTGCCGCTGCCGATCGTCACGGTTTTGCCGTGTGCCTGCCCCAGGGGCTGAAAGACCCGCAGGGTGAGCCCAGCTGGAACGTGGGCTACCCCTTCCAGCAGGGGTGGCAGGTCGATGATGTCAAGGCATTGTGCCGCATCGCCCGTCATGTGCAGAAACGGTACCGCCTGAGCCGCGAGAACACGTTCCTCACCGGCATGTCGAACGGAGGCGAGATGTGCTACCTGATGGCCTACAGCAAGCAGCAAACCTTCAAGGCCGTGGCCCCCATCGCTGGCCTGACGATGGCGTGGATCTACAACACGATGCAGGCACCGTGCCCCATCCCGCTGATGGAGATCCATGGCACCGAGGATCGCGTGAGCGAGTGGACGGGTGACATGCTCAACACCGGTGGTTGGGGCGCTTATCTTCCCGTCCCCGTGGCCATCGGTTACTGGGTGGCACGCAACCGCTGTACCCAGGAGACCACCGAGCGAGTCGAGAGTCTCAAGGGTAATGAGGGCCATCCCATCATCAAGCACCGCTACAGCAGTCCCACGACGGGCTGCGACGTGTGGCTGTATGAGGTCGTTGGCGGCGTCCACTCGTGGCATACCGCCGACATCGACACGGGCGAGGAAGTATGGCAATTCTTCTCCCGCTACCTGAGATGATAACAAGGTCTATGAAAAATATAGCCTACGAGTAACTATTCACTCCATCGCCGTCAGCCCAGCCTCACGCTAACGGCTTAGCGTCTTAACGGCCAGGGCGTGGGGACGTTTCCAGTGAATAGTTTCAGCCTGCGAATTAACCGAATTGGCATCCGCGCTCGTTATTAAGGGGCCTTCTATAAATTACCAAAATGATAGTTTTTAGTGTTGGATGGATTTGGCCGCTTTTCGGCATCTTTTGCCTTGCCATCTTGGACCATAGCTTGCTATGCTCCTGCGAAGTCAAGTCAAAATCTGCTCCAAAATAAATTCAAATCCATTCCAAGCTAATTTATAGAAGTCCCCTTAAAGGATAAATTTACATTAGAGTTCATTCCGCGAGATTTGTCGAAAAACTCTTGCAGACATCAAGGATTTTGACGAAATTTGCGTACAAGTTGTACTTACGGCGATTTTGAATTTAACTGACGAGTATGAGAGAATTTTTAGCCTTATTGATTGCGGTGGCAATGATGTCGCCCGCGTGGGCGGGCCGGCATAAGGATGGAGGCCCCGTTGTGGCGGCTTATGTGACAGGATGGAACGAGCAGGACGAGTTGCCCGACTGCTCGGTGTTGACGCATATCAACTATGCCTTCGGCGTAGTGAATAAGACCTATGACGGGGTGACTATCCAGCATCCTGAGCGGCTGCGGCAACTGGTTGAGCTGAAAAACGACCACGACGTCTATATCGTGTTGAGCATCGGCGGCTGGACGGCAGGCCGATTCAGCGAGATGGCGTCAACCCACCGGCGGCGCAAGGCCTTTGCGCGCGACTGCAAGCGCATCGTCAAGGAGTATCATATAGACGGCATCGACATCGACTGGGAGTACCCCAGCAGCAGCGAGGCGGGCATCTCGTCATCGCCTGCCGACATCGACAATTTCACCCTGCTGATGTGCGAGTTGCGCAAGGCCTTGGGCAAGGATTACTTGCTGTCGTGTGCCACGATTGCCGATGCCCGCTATATCGACTTCAAGGCCATTGAACCCTATGTTGACCTGGTGAACATCATGATGTATGACGTGGGCAACCCGCCCTACCACCACGCGGCGTTGTATCGCAGCGACAAGTCGGGCCGGGTGACCGCACAGGAGGCTGTGCAGGCCCATCTGGATGCCGGGATACCGGCCAGCAAACTGGTGCTCGGCGTGCCCTTCTATGGCCGTTCGGTCAAGGGCTTTGGCGATACGGCCTACGGGGCGCTCGTGGGGCGTACCGACGTCAGCCGCGTGTGGGACGACGTGGCCAAGGCTCCCTACCTGACCGACGGCGAGGGTAGGATGGTGTGCACCTATGAGGACGCAGAGTCATTGGCCTGGAAGTGCAAGTTTGTCAAGCAATCAGGCATGCGAGGGGTGATGTACTGGGAATACCGCAACGACGACAAGGCCGGCACCCTGCGCCATGCCGCATGGAACGGCATCATGGGCACTCGGTAAACATATAAATAATATATATAGAAAACAAGAAATACAAGAAGTACAAATCATCAATCAAAAAGGGAATAGAACAACGCTAACAATTTAAACAGTCACGACCAACTTGTTATTGCTGTTGGCATTGTTTTAATTACCTGATGTAGAGTTTTGTAATTTTTGTATTTCTTGTTTTTTAAGCTCGTGAAGTGTGGCCAATGGCGGGTTTACTTCATCATCTCCTGGATGGCGCGCTCGAGCTGGCGGTCGTGGCCGGTGAGGTAATCCTCGGGGGTGTTATAGACCTCGATGTCGGGCTGCAGCGGGGTGTTCTCGCAGAAGTTGCCACGCATGTCGCGGCACCCCACCTGCGGGATGCCGAACACCAGTGAGCGGTCGATGAGCGTCTCCCACCACACTGCGGTCATCGTGCCGGCAACGGGCGTGCCGATGAGTTTGCCGATACCCAGCTCCTTATAGACCCACGGAAAACCGTGGCCGTTGCTGTAATCGTCCTCGCACATGAGCACGCATGAGGGCTTGGTCCACTTGTTGAAGGGGTCGGCACCGACATACTGTCCGTGGGGAACAAAGCTCTGGTACTGCTTGCCGCTGAGCAGAGTGCACAGGTCGTCGTGCAGCCATCCGCCGCCGTTGTGGCGCTCATCGACGATGACGGCCTTGCGGTTGCGGTTCTTGTCGCTCAAGAGTTCGCGGTAGACGGTGCGGAAGCTCTCGCTGTCCATCTCCTTGACGTGTACATAGGCCAGTTGTCCGCCCGAGAGGCTGTCGACCAGCGCGCGGTTGCGGTCAACCCAGCGACGGTAGAGCAACTCCTGCTGCTCGCCCTTGCTGATGGCCTTGACGGTGACATCAAAGCGCTTGCCCTGCTTGGGGTTGAAGACAGAGACGCGGATGGGTTTGCCTGCCTTGCCGTCGAGCATCCAGTTGTAGTCCTCGCCAGCCTTGATCTCGTTGCCGTCGATCTTCTCGATGATGCAGCCGGGAGTGACGCCCGTCTTCTTGACTGCAAAAGGTCCACGCTTGATCACCTCCTCGACACGCAGTCCCTTACCCTGGTAGGTGTCGTCGAGGAAGAGTCCCAGAGCGGCCGTCTTGAGCGTGGGTCCGTCGGGGGTGTAGCGTGCGCCGGTGTGGGAGCCATTCAGCTCGCCCAGCATCTCGCTGAGCATGTCGCGGAAGTCGTAGTTGTTGTTGATGTAGGGCAGGAAGCGCTTGTAGTTCTCGCGGTAACCCTCCCAGTCCACACCGTGGATGTCCTCGACGTAGAATTTGTCCTTGACCTGCTGCCAGATGTGGTTGAAGATGTACTCGCGCTCCTCCAGGGGGCGGTAGTTGAAGTTGGCCTCGAAGTTGACAGCCTCGGGTTTGCCCTTGGCCAGGTCGATCTTCTTGATGCCGCTGCCAGTGCACAGGAACAGGTTCTTTCCCGCCTTGTCGGCCATCATGGGGCCATAGCCCACGCCCTTGAGGACGATCTCGGTCTTCTGCTCCCGCAGGTCGTGTTTCCAGAGGTCCATGCCACCCTCAAAGGCCGCCTGGTAGTACAGCGTGTCGCCGCCGTTGCTCAGCACCATGTCGCCCAGGCGAGAAGAGTTCACCGTGAGCCTGACGATGCGGTCGCGGCAGTTCTCCAGGTCAAACTGCAGGGCGGGCACAGCGGGCTTGTCCTCACTGGCAGCCTTGCCCTTCTTTTTCTTGTCGGATTTCTTCTTGGCGGCGGCCTCCTTGTCGGCGGTCTGTTTCTTGGCCTCCTTGTCGGCCTCCTCGCGCAGGGTCTTCTCCTCCTTGGTCATCCTGAATCGCTCATAGGCATCGAGGTCAAAGAACATGATGTAGACATCGTCCTCGGCCCCCCAGCTGCCGTGGCTGCGGAAACCCGCGCGGTCGCTGGTGAAAATCATCGCCTTGCCGCCAAGCACCCACTTGCCGTTGCCCTCGTTATAGCCGCTCTCGGTGAGGTTGTGCACCTCGCCGTTGCCACTGGCATTGACCAGGGCGATGTCCTGGCTGTTCCATCCGCCCGTGCCGATGTAGGACGAGATGAGCCAGCGGCTGTCGGGGCTCCACTCGTACCAGACGTCGCCATCGCTGTAGGAGTAGATGTACTTGCCATCCATCAAGGTGCGCACCACCTTGCTCTTGACATCGACAGCGCGCAGGGTGTTGCGGTTCTCCAGGAAGGCTACGCTCTTGCCGTCGGGACTGTAGGAGGGCTGGATGCTGGTCTTGCCCGTGTTGGTCAACTGCTGCTCCTCGAGTTCGGTGGCATAGGTGAAGAGTTTCTCGTCCTTGTTCTTGATGGAGGTGAGATAGATCTGCCACATGCCGCCACGCTCGCTGTCATAGACGATGCTGCGGCCGTCGGGCGAGAAGTCGATAGTGCGCTCCTGCTCGGGAGTGTTGGTGACCTGCTTGGTGGTCTTGTAGTCCACCGATGTCACATACACGTCACCGTGCATCACAAAGGCCACCTCCTTGCCACTAGGCGAGACGCTGATGGCCGTTGCACCGCTGGACCGGATCTGGCGGACGAGTTCCTTCTCGGTCTGGTCGGCAGCGATGGTGATATTGACCCTGTGCGGCTCCTCGCCTTCACGCAGCGTGTAGATTTCACCATTATAGCCATAGCACAAGGTGCCGTTGGCGGCTACAGAGAGGAAGCGCACCGGATTCTTCTGGTGGCGGGTGAGTTGCTTGGCGTTGCCGCCGATGGTGTTCTTATAGACATTGAACGTGCCATCCTGCTCACTCAGGTAGTAATAGGACTGGCCGTCGGGAGCCCAGCGTGGTGTGCGGTCCTCGCCGTTGAAGGAGGTCAGTTTGGTGAACTTGCCGTCGCGCTTGAGCCACACGTCGCGCGTGATGGAGCTGGTGTGGTGCTTGCGGAAGGGGTCCTCATAGCCCTTGATGTCGTGATAGAGGATGTCGCCGCGGCTGTTGATGCTCAGGTCCTGCATGGGCAGGGCCGAGAACAGGCGCATGCGGCCCGCGCCGGTGGTGCTCACCTGATAAACCTGCGGGAACGAGCGGCTGGCAAACAGGATGGATTGTGCGGTGGGCATGCCTGTGGCCTCGACCAGCACCGTGGCCTCGTCGAGGAAGCACAGCGGTGTCTCGTTGCCGCTGTCGGTGGTGAGCCGCACGGGCGTGCCGCCGTCCTTGTCGATCATGTAGACGTCAAGGCTGCCCTCGCGTGCCGAGGCAAAGGCGATGTGCTGCCCGTCGGGGCTCCACACGGGATAGGCGTCATAGGCCGCATTGGTTGTCACTTGGTGAGCTGTGCCTCCCTGGGCGGGAACGGTGAATAGGTCACCCTTATAGGAAAACGCGATGGTGTGACCGTCGGGCGAAATGGCGCTGTAGCGCATCCACAACGGATTGGTCTGTGCTGTAGCCGTGAATGATGCAGCGATCACGGCGATCACGGCGAGTTTCTTCTTGAAATTCATGTTGTGTTGGGTTTAACCGATTGGCTGACGCGTGGTGACTTGTCGGCGGATTGGGCGGATTAAACAGATTGGGTTGGCACGCGGTGGCTGTCAGCGGTTTGGGCCAACAGCTGTATCACTGCCATTTTTTTATAAATGCACTTAATAGTTTACTTCAACTGCGCTCCGTCGTGAAAAGCAGTGCCCACGGTGGTGCCGAGCTGGACATACTTGTAGCGGGTGGGATCGTAGGTGATGATGTGCATCTTCTCGACATCGGGGTTGCCGTCACCGTCGAGGTAACGCTCGTCGCACATCACGTTGACGACCTCGGCAACAAGGTAGTAGCCGGTGTTGCGGTCCTCATCGATCTTTTGCTTGATGCGGCACTCCATGGTCATGGGGAAGTCGGTGAATATGGGCGCATTGACGTTGGGGGCCTTCTCGATTGTCCAGCCCGTCTTGGCCATCTTGTCGGGATCCTTGCGTGCGCTGACGATGCCCACAAAGTCGGCAGCGACCATCGTGTCGACAGTGGCAAAGGCGACTGTGAACTCGTCGTTGACCGCGAGGTTGTCGGTAGTGGCGTGGGTTGAGAGTGAAATCATGATCTCCTTCATGTCCCATGTGCCACCCCAGGCGGCGTTCATGGCGTTGGGTCGACCATCCTTGTCATAGGTGCCGATGATGAGCACCGGTTGTGGAAGTATCCACGGTTTTGCTCCAAAGCTTTTCATATTATTGATTGTATTGGTGAATAGAATGACACAAAAGTAGTCATTTTTTCCAATAAATGGTTACCTTTGCATGAAAAATCATCATCATATACAGTTATAAAAAAATCAGGAAAATGAAAAAGAGAATGTTGTTAAGCCTGATGGCAGTCATTGGGGCATTGACGCTGTGGGCACAGGGAGTTCAAGAGAATGAGGTCATCAACAACATGATGTCGCGCCGCTCGGTGCGGCAGTACCTCGACAAGCCCGTGGAGCATGAGAAGCTGGCTTCTGTGGTGCGTGCCGGCATCAATGCACCCAGCGGCATGAACCGCCAGCCGTGGGCCATCCGTGTGGTGGAAGATCAGCAGCTCATTGCCCAAGTGACCGAGGTCTTCAAGCAGGAAAACCCCGATCAAGTGAAGCGTGACGCTCATTTCAAGAACATGTTCCGCAACGCACCCAACCTCATCTGCGTGTGCACGCCAGCCCAGGGCGGCGGCGAGCTGGATGCGGGTATGCTGGGCGAGAACATGATGCTTGCGGCGCAGTCGTTGGGGCTGGGCACCTGTTGCCTGGGCGGCCCTGTGCGCTTCTTGCTGTCGAACGAAAAGTGCCGCTTTTTTCTTGACCGTCTGGACATCCCCGAGGACTACAAGCTCAACTACATCATCGCCATCGGTTATCCCGCCGAGCAGCCCGAAGCCAAACCCCGCGATGAGTCGAAGGTGAAATACATCAAGCCGTGATGCGATCATGAGAGAGTCAAAGGAACAAACGTCGCGCATCCAGCTCATGGAGCGACGGCTCGTCGCAGCCACAGCAGCCGTGAAGCGTCTCGATGCGGTGCTGGACGAGTTGGAGACCATCAAGGAAGACATCGCCGCGCTCAATGCCTATTACGGCAGCGACGAGTGGCGGCAGGACCTGGCTGATGACGAGGCAGGACAGTTGCCCGCCGGCTTGAAGCGCGGCGTGCTGAGCGAGGATGGCATCTGGAACCTGCTCGAGGCATGGCGAGAGGCGGAAGCCCGCTTGCGTGGAGCTGCCCGTTGACGAGTGACTTGATGGCGGATTTGGCGAACCTTCAGGTGGTTAGTTGATGAGATTGCCGACAGTCGTGTTTTTAAAAAGTTATTAAGTTTTATTATATGAAAAAAGTAATTGTGATTTCAACGAGCCTGCGACAGGGCTCCAATAGTGACTTGCTCGCCGACCAGTTTGCCGCTGGTGCCCGTGCTGCAGGTCATGAGGTTGAGAAAATCTCGCTTGTTGGGAAGCAGATACAATTCTGCAAGGGTTGCTTGGCTTGTCAAAAGCTGGGTCGCTGCGTCATCGACGATGACGTGAACGGTATCATGGCACAGGTGCTCAAGGCCGACGTTGTGGCATGGGCGACCCCGATCTACTACTATGAGATGAGTGGCCAGATGAAGACCCTGATCGACCGCATGAATGCCATGTACCCGCTTGATTATCAGTTCCGCGACATCTATCTGCTGACCACTGCTGCCGAGGGTGAGCAGCATGTCCCCCAGCGGGCCGAGGCAGGGCTCACGGGCTGGATCGACTGCTATTCCAAGTGCCGCCTGGCGGGTCACCTCTTTTGCGGCGGTGTGAATGGCGCCCGCGACATCGAGGGTCATGCCCAGCTGCAAGAGGCCTACGACATGGGTCACAGCATCTGATCAAACGAGGTCGTCGCCTTGCTGACGGCTCGGCTCGGTCGGTTGCCGTCGAGCAAGGCTGACGGCACAACGTTAGGTAAACGGTTGTGCGCTAACGGCATTAAAAAAAGTGGGTGTTGCAAAACTCAAACTCGGCCAATTAACCGTGCCTTGGCAAGGGAAATTGATCAAATCCGTAAATTTAAATTGAATAGTTATCTATTTTTATAAACATTTTAAATTTGATTTGAATAATTTCGATAAGTTTGGCGGCGCTTCAGCAAATCGAGCCAGCTCGTTTGCATTCAGATTGCACAAACTTACCTGCCCGCAGTGCGGTTAAAATTTATTGTGAGCCTCTTTCATGAGCTCATACATTTTCAAGTAAGCAGCGCAATGGATGATCACTCCACAGTCCGAAACTTGCGAGACCATTACACCTGTTTCTATATACCATCGATATAATGCATACAGGTACTTGAAATCGGAATAAGATATGCTTTTGGTATCCTCCGATGCACAGAAGGCATTGTCGTTATCACTTGCAGGAAAAATTTTAAGGTTTGGGTCTATACCTGCTTTTATCCTGTTTCGCACGCTTTTGAAATCGAGTTTTACGGCAGCCATGTACAAAAGCAAATCTGCGTTGTCAAAGCCTGCTTCTCTGAAATCTTGTGGTTCAAATCCCATTACTTGTGCGATGGTATCAAGTTGGTCTGGTACATAAAACATATCTGAGAACTTCATGAAAGGAATGGATTTCCATTCAGGTATACCCATTTCTTTTTCCCAAAAGTCCACCATTGCTTTGGCACGCTTTCTCATTTCCATCACCACGGGCATATATTCTTGGGCATAATCGTCAGAACCAAAAATGATTTCCTGGCACTTTGCTATTGCATAAAAGACAGGAGGTGCGCCATCCTTTGATGGTTCCATCTTGGCGCATGGCGGCAAATTTTGGACACTTACGTGGTTTCTCACATAATCCAAGTCTGCAAAGATCAAGGCTTCGGTCATTCTTCTGCCCTTTTGACTCTCAGACCTCTCATCATATTCAAGTTGTGAAGCCGGCTTGTCTACGCAATATTCTCGTGCTCTGTCCCAAAACTCTTTAAACTGCCTGTCAGAAAGTGGAGTGGTGAAATATTGGCAGTTGTCAAAACGTTCCCATTGTTCAGGTGCCACTTTCATGAAATCATCATATTTGAGCAAGAGAGGCTTTTCATCATGTGCTACGAGCATGAAATAATCTGCTCTCGAAATCATATCGTAAGCATTTTGCTCGTAAAACGTAAGCCTGTCTGGGATGTCACCTTTTTTCTTGGCTTTGCCATCAACATTGATCGTCATTGACGTAGTTGTCCGCCTGATGTCTTGTGGGCGAGAATATTGACTATATCGAAAGCGCTCGATGATCTTACCGCTTGCGTCCTTTCTGTCGGTATGGAAATCAACGTCTAAATCCTTGAGAAGGTTTTCGCCAAGATAGAATTGGCAAACTGGACCGAAAAGACCAACTTCATGCCTTTTGTTGGGCGAAGTTGTATTGACATGTTTTCCCAGAGTTATTGTCAACAGCATATTCGCATCAATCTCCATCTGCTTTTCAATCCACTCCGAACCAAAGAACGTTTTTGCATTCTCTATTCTTTCATCATCAAGGTAGACCTCGCCATCAACCATCTTGTGTGCCAAATCTATCGTCTTTGCAAATAACTCATAATCCTCACGGCACGCCAAGGTTGTTATGCGTATCTCATAGCCATTATCCTCTGAACTAATGTCTATTGGACGTGTAGAAATGCGATGCTGATAATATTCACAGATCTCTGGCTGCAAACATTTCACTATCAATTGATACCCTTCACCCGCAAGAGATTTTAAGACCTGATTATAGTCAAGGTCTTTTTGCTTAGTTCTAATTTCAACACTTATGCTCATAATAGTCGATTATTATTAGTTTACTTTACACTTTGCTTTACACTCTTCATTGCAATAGACGATACTCCCAGGGTGAAGTTACTTGCCGATGCGGAAGATGAAATATATTGATTATCAATTTATAAACTAAACGATAGAAGTGTGGTTGAGTTTTGCGGTACCACTTTTGTCACCCTTATTTTTAACACATTTGACCAAGTTTAACGGTCATTCCCCATATAAAGACTGACTAAATGGCAAACAGGTCGTCGAGCGTTACCTGACTCTGAATCATTCCAGCGTATCTGCCAGATGCAACACCTTCGGTGGTTATCATGGTTATCCAAGGTGCATGCCTCAGACCTGTTTCTTGAATAAAAGCGCTGCTTCGCTTGCAGATCTTATCATATTCTTCTTTATTCAGTTCGTATTCACCTTGGCTATACTTCACCTCGCACACGTTGACGATTCTGTCGGCTCGCTCAATGATGATATCTATTTGGGCTGCAGGCTTGGCTGATTTACTCCGCCAGGAATAGCTGAGGGTAGATATCGCATCTATTCGTAGCGCATGCTTGATCTGCTGTATATGAGCCAGACAGATTCGCTCATAGGTGAGTCCCATCCAGGAATTGATTTCCGGCGTGTTGATGTGGTGTGCCCAGTACTGTTGCTCAACCTCCGCCCTGTCTATAAAGGTAAGGTAAAACAGGCTGAAAAAGTCGCATAGCTGATAGATGGCATCTTTCCGCTTGATTTCCTTCTCCCGTACAATATTCTTGCGTATGAGGTCACAGTGGATAAGATCCTCTAATCTTTTTCCCAGATGGCCATTGTTAGCGCTTTTCAATTCTTTTGCCAATTCCTCACGTGTCATCCCCTTGCGGCTTCTGCTCAAAGCCTTGATGATATCAATGTATTTATCTGGATTCTTATAAAGGGTATTAAACAGGCGACGGAACTCACGGCGCATCTGCACGTCCTGGCTGAAGAATAGTCGGTCCACGTTCTGTACCAAGCTTTCTTCAGAGTCTAACAGGCTTAAGTAATAGGGTATGCCTCCAAAGATCATATAGGCTTGAAGTATCATCTGGCGATTCCAAACGAAATGCCTGCTTTCAAGATAAGCCTCTACCTCCTTAAGCGTAAAAGGATGGATTGGCATTTCAACTGTAATGCGGTCATGTAGTCCTCCCTTGCTGTCAATAACATTGGTTATCATCCAGCTTGTTGCGCTACCGCAAATAATGAATAGGATGTTATCGTACTGGCTTGCCCAACTATTCCAAAAATAGCCCACCGCACCGGCCACATTTGAACCTTCAGCATCCAATGCAGGCAATTCATCAATGAAAATAACACACCTTTCGCCACTTTCCACTTTCTGCTTCAATGCATGTTTTAGCATGATAAATGCCTGCATCCAGTCCTTTGGCTGTTCTGGCATATTGAATCCGTAGTCATACATGGCATCGGCAAATGCTGTAAACTGATCTTTCAGTTTACCTTCAATAACGCCAGTCATCTTGAAGGCAAACTGATTCTTGAACATCTGGTTAATCAAGAATGTCTTGCCTACACGCCTGCGCCCATACAAGGCTACAAATTCAGGCTTAGCACTCTCAACAGCCGTCTTCAGCCTTTTCATCTCCGATTCCCGTCCAATGATTGTCTCCATAGATGATATCCATTTTTGTTTTCAATCGCAAAATAACGATAAACCTTTGAGATAACCAAGAAATTTCGGGCGAAATCTAACTAAAAACCAATAGATTTCGCCCTAAGTGCAAATATTTTGGGCGAAATCTACTAATAATCCGATAGATTTCGCCCGAATGACATCATGGGGAAGAAGAATTTTTGCCATTCAAAAATAGCTGTAAGTGACTTCAACTCTAATAGATGCTCATAATAGTAATGACTCTATTGCATCGTTGTAATGGCTTTTATAATGAAGTAAAGCGATTAAAATGACACACTGAAATCTTTAGATGATAAACAAGAATACGTTTTTAAACTCATGAAGTTTGCATAATTCGGTATTCTTTTGTTTATTTGTACTCTAAAACTTAGAGGTGCAGAAGAATGTACTTAAGGCACTAAAGTTGCTAACCGAAATGGTATTATCATGGATATCCTGACACATTTCAGAACGATAGAAGAACTGACAAAGACACTCTCGCGTGAGCAACGGTTGCTGAGTGAGATGTTTGAGAAGCGAAAACTGATGAAGTTCTCGCAGGGGTTAGCTTTGGAGCTCGTGGGAGGAAATGAAACCCGGCTCAGGAAACTGCTGGATTATGGTGTGCTGGTAGAAACTGGCAATGCTGTAGAAATCGAGAGCGACTATCTCAATTTCTTCGAAGAAGTGCTGAATGTCAACGAGGAAATCAGTGTGCTGAGTGTGCAGGAATGCATCAATACCCTGAAGGAGCATATCGGTTACTTTTTGCAGGAGACTAATGTCAATCGCAAGGCTGGTTATCAGGACAGTGTGCGCCAATTGCTGAAGAAGACCGGGCTCAGGACTCTGAAAAATGTGGTGGACTTAAAACGCAACATGGACAATGCTTACAAGCAAGAGCCCAATTACGTCATCAAGAAAAAGAAACTTCAAAATCTGGATGAGAAAAGCCATAGTATCCGCTCAATGATACGTGAGTGTGAAAAGTTGATGGATAATGAGCACGCTTTCTTCCTGATGGCCAATGACCCGCACATGGCAAAAACTTGTAGCGATGTGAAGCATGACTTTGTTGAAGCCTATCATGCCCTGATGGAGATAGACAGGCAAATTATTGTCTATATCAACCAGATTGAACAACAGAACCAACTCTATAAGAAGATACGCAAACTCAAGTATCTGCAAGACCAATTGCTCATCAAGACAAATACCAATCTGGTGCAGATGTTAGAGGACAGAAACCCGCTATGGATGGAATCTCGCCAATACAGCAGAATCCGACTATCTTTGGAGAGGCTCAGAGAAAATGACCAGATAACAATAGTACTGAGGCGAATTGCCGAGCGCAATGGCTTACGTAAAACCGCCAGAACTGAGGCCGAACCGTTGACAGACGATGACCTGCAAGCCCATGTTCTGCGACTGAAGGAAGTAGATCCTGACGAAGTTTGGAACGCCTTCTCCGCTTCAAGTTATAATCTGTTTGATTTTATATTGAGATACGACTATAAAACCAAGCGAGACATCGAAGACCATGCAACCCTTTTTTGCCAACTGGTCATCTTGCATCCTGACGAATGCAAAATGACAGGCAAGTATGCCATTTACCAAGACATTGAATATCCTATCATCTATGCGAAATAATACTCAACGAATATATGATCGACTAAGCCGTGGGGAATTTCTCTCGGTGGACAGTATTGATACCTCTATCCGCCATCTCTACGAGGATATAGAGGAGAACTTTGACGATTATTCCGACTTTTTCAAAGAGATCGGACTGCAACTGGAGTTAGGCAATGGTTACTTTTATTTTTCTCGTATGGGGGAAAGCAAGCAGGCTATTGAGCAGAAGTTGGAAAGTTTTTCTAAATGGCTCGACTATCTTGATTTTCTCAAAACTTATAACCAGTCGTTCACTGCTGGCTACCAGTTCCGCAAGAGCCATCTGATAGAGCAGATCAGCGTGGATATTGAATTAAAGGAGAAAGCCGGTCATCTGTATAAGAAGTATGATATGGGGTCCAACCTTGAGATCGTGAACAAACTACTCCAAGAAATGCAAAATATGGGTTATGCCGAGTGTATCAGTGAGCAGGATGAGACCTATAAGATCACTTCTGCATTCCGTTATGCGGAGGAACTGGTTAACATGATTCAAATTGCCAACGAAGATGAAGTACCTGAGTAAAATTATATTTATCAACAGTGCCAATATACCTTATGCCGAGATCTCGGTCGACGGCAATGTGCATTTCACAGGCACACAGGGTGTTGGAAAGAGCACTGTGCTGAGGGCATTACTTTTTTTCTACAATGCTGACAAGAATCGTTTGGGAATACAACAAGGACAGAAGCCGTTTGACGAATTCTATTTCCGTCAATCTAACTCGTATATCCTCTATGAAGTGATGCGTGAGAGTGGCGCTTATACCATACTTGTGAGCCAATACCAAGGACGAGCCTCATGGCGGTTTATTGATGCTCCATATCGGCGTGAGTGGCTCATTGGTGATGATAAAGTGGTATTGAGCGACTGGATAAAAATACGCGAGCGCATTGACAAGAATGTTGTATCTAAAAGAATTGGGTCTGGTGTAGAGTTCAAAGACATCATCTTCGGCAACACCCATGACCACAAATACGCACGTTATGCTTTGGTGCAGAGTGCCCATTATCAGAATATCCCAAGAAGTATCCAAAATGTTTTCTTAAACACTAAACTTGATGCCGACTTTGTAAAAAACACTATCATCCAGTCAATGGCCGACGAGGATTTGCCCATCGACCTGCAAACTTACAGAAGACTGGTCACCAACTTTGAACGGGAATATAACGAGATAGACTGTTGGTATCGTCAGACGCGTGACGGCAAATACCCAGTGCGAGAGCAAGCGCTGAAGATTGCAGAACAGGGACGGATTATTGTCGCTCTTGACCAGCAATTACTGGATGTGTGGCACATGCTGAATCATGCAGTGGCCGAGAGCGAGCACAAGATACCACTCCTGGAAAGCGAAGCGACAGGAGTGAAAGCAAACATCGACAAAGAACGCAACCGAGAGAAAGAACTCACAACAGAATACGAGAAGAGGAAAGACTCGCTCAATCAGGAACTTGGTGCCAAGAAAAGCAAACTGAGAGAGAGCGCACAAACAAGAAAGGAGTTTGAGGCTCAGAACATCGAGGAAAAACTGGCACTTGCCGCCCGTGAAAGCATAATAAGGCAGC
>Ga0247611_10000608_pt1 | contig 71650 bp, 68 predicted proteins | sample 177DNAGHGhighgp2_FD_192422 | JGI IMG/M metagenome (GOLD analysis project Ga0247611, IMG submission 192422) | Sheep rumen microbial communities from Palmerston North, Manawatu-Wanganui, New Zealand - 1770 DNA GHGhigh gp2 | ecosystem: Host-associated > Mammals > Digestive system > Stomach > Rumen...
TCCTCGGGAGTACGGCAAGTTATGGTTTCGCCTTTAGCATATTCGCGACGTGCCTTATTGATGGACTGACGCATGGCGGGAGTAATGGTCTTGTCGTCGTCAACTTTAGCCACACGTACCGATGCCACGCCACGTATCATTTTCAGGGCGCGTTTGATGTCAGCCACAAGCGCATTGTCTTCCAACGTGATAATTATTTGGGCCGGTTTAGGAATGGATGTTACTGATGCCATAATCGTTGTCGTTTGTACATTTCTGCCTGCAAGCTGCGTGAGCAGTTTCGCACGCTTTTGTGTGCAAAGGTACACAATCTTTCCCAAACCACCAAAACAATAGCGCAAAAATCCGTGAGATCTGTGGGATCTGTGCGACAAAAAAAGCCTCCCCGCTGCATTGCTGCAGGAGGAGGCTCTGTATTAATCGCACAGGGGGTCTATGCCCGTGTGTCACTTTACGAGGAATACGATGCTTTTCACACTCTCGCCGTAGAAATAATCAGCGCCTGTCAGCAGGTCTACCGTATTGGTGGCAGTGCCCGTCCAGGTGACTTTAAATCCTGTCATAGGATCTCCACTATACGACCATCCATTGCCAAGTTTACTTTCCATAGCAGCGCTGTCCCATCCATAAGGGCCATTGAGCGTCATCTCAATCTTTGTGAATTGCTTGCCGGTCGGTGCCGTAAAGGTAAAGCCGCCGGATTCGTGCGTGTTGAAGTAGATGCCACCATAATCTCCGGAACCAGACCAGAAGACATCATTCATGTCGGAATTAGCACGCAGCGTGATGCCCTCCTTCGTATAGGATCCAGAAGTGCCATAGACATTAAGGTCACTGCAGTTACTGCTATCCCAGATGACCGTACCTTCCGGATAGACCTTCACCGTGCAGGTGGCCGTTGTGCCGCTGCCATCGTTGGCGGTAGCGGTGATGGTGGCTGTGCCTTCAGCAATTGCGGTGACTTTGCCGGTAGTGGGATCCACGGTGGCTACACCGGTGGCGCTGCTGCTCCAGGTTACGGACTTATCAACGGCATCGGCGGGCGATACGCTGCTGACAGAAAGGGTTTGCGTGGAACCGATAGTCAGGTTGATGGACGACTTGTTCAGCGTAATGTAAGAAACCTTCTTCGGCTGCATCTTCACCGTGATGCTGTAGTACTTGCCGTTCTCGAAGGTGACGCCACTCTTCTCGAAGGTATAAGTGCTTGCTCCGACTGTGGCTGTGAGGGTGTAGACGTCGGCTCCGTTTTCGTTGCGCAGGGCTACGGTGTACTCGCTGGTAGCAGCGTCGGGCGTTACGGTGATGTTGCCGTAAGAGGTGCCCATTTCGTAGCTGTCATACTTGAACAAGCGCATTTCCGAGAGCTGCATAGCTCCGCCATTTCCTATGTTGTTGCTTATCTCAAGACGGAAATACTGGTATTCACCGGGAACATCCACATCGAAATCCTTCTCGGCATTGCTGGCGTTGGGCATATCGTGATTATCACTCTTCGTATCGATGATGGTCCAGCTGTCTCCACTGTTCTTTTTGCCTTTCAGCACCCAATCTTGGGGATTGCGTGTATATTGACCATAAGACCCAGTGTCACCACCGGTTCTGAGCATATATCCGTCCACCTGAATGGCGCTGGCGGTGTGGAACTCGATATACCAGCCACCATCGGGCTTGCTCTGGCACCATTTGGTGGTCAAATCGTTGTCAACCAACTTTCCGTGTTGTTCATTCACGTTGTAGCCACCTGAACCGCCGTCAACCGTGTAGTATCCGTCACCAAAGTAATAAGTCTTGCTTGTGCCACGATAACTCTTGTTGGTGACGAGCTTGTTGCTGACTGCACTAATCGTCAGCTTATCGGCTGCAAGGGCGTCGCCGTTCTTGTCCTTCAGAGTGAACTTCACGATGGCCTGCTGACTGGCAAAGTTGGCATTGGCTGTCGTCGTAATATGGGAGTCGTCAATCGCTGCAACCTCCACATCAGCCAGGGCATAGTCGTATTTCTTCTCGATAGAGTTCTCGTCGCTGAGCAGAATGCCTTTCTGACCGGTGTATTCCCATTCGGTGCGAGGGAAGAGCAGGTGCAGGTTGTCGCCAACAGCAACCGAACCCGTCAGGTCGCCTGACAGCGTGGTGGTACCCGTCTCGCTGGCAGCAGCGGTCAGCATGCCAAGCGGAGTCCGGCTCCATGCCTCTGGGAACACTGCCACCTGGTCTGTTCCGGCCCACTTCACCTTGAGCGTCTTGCCGTCCAAGACCAGTGCGCGGTTGGAGCCCTTTGTGCCGTCGTCGCCCATCGTGGCGTTGACGGTCATGGTGTACTTGCCCGTCGGGTTGACAGGCTGCTGAGCATCGCTTACGATATTGTCGTCACTTGAGCAAGCGGTCATGGCGGCTCCTGCCATCAGCAGGGCGGCCAGCGTCTTGATATCTGTAATATACTTCTTCATAGTCGTATCTTCCTAATTATAATTATTCTCCCCACGTTTGTTCTATAGGTACACCATAGTCCGTACGCAGGATCTCGTTTCCGCTCGTCATAAGCATACCTGTTTGTTTCAACACTACCACCTTGAGGGATGGCTTCTCATAAAATTGCTTCTTTTCCATAAGCTGTAAAGATTTAAGTTTATAAATATAGATTTCGTCACAATGGCGGCAAAGATAATGAATACTTCTATCTTTTTACCCCCCCCTTGTTAATTTATATTAATAGTAGAATATTATAAAACAAGAGGGAGGGTTTAAAGTACTCACGTTCTGAAATCTCCCAATTTATTTGGCATTTCGCTCACTTATTCGTACCTTTGAACCACAGCTGTCTGGGTGACCTGGACTGGAGCGTAGGGGAAAATAAGATATGCGGAATTTCAAATAAGATAATCAGAATTTCAAATAAGATATGCAGAATTTTAAATAAGATATGCAGAATCAGCAATACGACTGGTGGAATGATGGATGCGCCTGTCGTATTTTTCATATAGTGTAAATAATCATAAACTTTCCTAATATCATTGAAATTCCGGGGCAAAATGGACGGTTTTGTCACAGCAAGATCAGCGGCAACCTGTATCTTTGCACCCAGATTCGCATAAAATAAAAAATAAAAAAATTTTTTTTATGCCCCCTTAAAGGGGGGCATTTTTTAAAAAAAATAAAACAAAAAAAAGGCCGCCGCCACCGTGAGTTTACTTACCTCCGCCCCTCAGAGATGAGAAATGGGTGAGGAAATTTGGCATTATGCTCCCTTTTTTGTACCTTTGCAGACTATAAAAGCAAAATACGATGAACATCAAGACAGCAGAATTCTCCCTGAGTGCCCCTATGGTGAGTATGTGTCCCAAAGACACGAAGCCAGAATATGCCTTTATCGGTCGTTCCAATGTGGGCAAGTCAAGCCTGATCAACATGCTGACGAACAACAAGAAACTTGCCAAGACCTCGGCAACACCGGGTAAGACCTTGTTGATTAACCACTTTATTATTAATAAGGAATGGTACTTGGTCGACCTCCCCGGCTACGGCTATGCCAAGCGTTCGAAGACGGAGGTGGCAAAGCTCGACCAGATGATCCGCGGCTATATCCTGCAGCGGGAGCAGCTGGTGAATGTCTTTGTGTTGGTAGACATCCGTCTGGAGCCCCAGCAGATAGACCTGGAGTTTATCGACTGGCTCGGGCAGTCGGGTGTTCCCTTTGCCATCGTCTTCACCAAGGCAGATAAGTTGACGGCGAACAAAGCGAACCAGAGTGTGGAGGCTTATAAGAAGAAGCTGCTGGAGACGTGGGAGGAGCTGCCCCCTGTCTTCCTCACATCGGCAGAGAAGAAACAGGGTCGTGATGAGGTACTTGACTATATCGAGCAGATCAAAAGAGAATTGAAGGATTGAAAAATTGAAGGATTGAAAAATTGAAAGATTGAAGTAAAAGCATGGCTAAGGATACTCCATACGTTGACGTACAGAACCTGTCGAAGTCGTTCGGTGCACTGAACTTGTTCAGTCATATCAGCTTCAGTATTGCCGAAGGACAGAAGGTGGGGCTGATTGCCAAGAACGGAATGGGAAAATCCACGTTACTCTCTGTACTTGCAGGTAAGGAAGGACATGATACGGGCGATATCGTCTTCCGCCGTGACCTGACAATCGGTTTCTTGGAACAGTCACCCCACTTCGACCCGCAGGAGAGTGTGCTGGATGCTTGTTTCAACCACCATGGCGAGGAGGAGAAGGTGCTGAAGGCGAAACAGGTGCTGACGCAGCTGAAGATACGTGACTTACAGCAGCCCATGGGACAGCTGAGCGGTGGACAGCAGAAGCGTGTGGCACTTGCCAACGTATTGCTGATGGAACCTGACCTGCTGATCCTTGACGAGCCTACCAACCATCTCGACCTGGAGATGATAGAATGGTTGGAGGGGTACTTGGCACGTGGCAATAAGACACTGCTGATGGTGACGCACGACCGTTTCTTCCTGGACCGTGTCTGTTCCGTCATCCTGGAGTTGGACGACCATACCATCTATACCTATCGGGGTAATTATTCCTATTATCTGGAGAAGCGGCAGGAGCGTATCGACAACAAACGGGCGGAGATAGCACGTGCCAACAACCTCTATCGTACAGAGCTGGAATGGATGCGACGGATGCCACAGGCACGTGGTCATAAGGCTCGGTACCGTGAGGACGCTTTCTATGAGTTAGAGAAAGTGGCAAAGCAGCGCATGGAGGAACGGCAGCTGCGGCTGAAAGCGAACAACGTGTATATCGGTTCCAAGATTTTCGAGTGCCAGTATATCTCGAAGCGTTTCGATGATATAGTCATTCTCAAGGACTTCTACTATAACTTCTCCCGTTTTGAGAAGATGGGTATCGTGGGGAATAACGGCACGGGGAAGTCGACCTTCATCAAGATGCTGCTGGGACAGGTGCAGCCGGACGAGGGACGTATCGTGATTGGCGAGACCGTCCGCTTCGGCTATTTCTCGCAGGAGGGCTTGCAGTTTGACGAGCAGCAGAAGGTGATAGATGTCATCACTGCCATTGCCGACTATGTCGACTTGGGGAGTGGCAAGAAACTCTCCGCGTCGCAGTTGCTGCAGTATTTCCTTTTTACTCCAGAGCAACAATATAATTATGTATATAAGTTGAGTGGGGGAGAACGCCGTAAGCTCTACCTGTGTACCGTCCTGATGCGCAACCCCAACTTCCTGGTGCTCGACGAGCCGACGAACGACCTGGATATCGTGACCCTGCAGATCCTGGAGGAATACCTGCAGGACTTCCCCGGTTGTGTCATCGTCGTGAGCCACGACCGCTATTTCATGGATAAGGTCGTCGACCATCTGCTGGTGTTCAAAGGACAGGGTGAGGTGAAAGACTTCCCCGGTAACTATACGCAGTACCGTGAGTGGGAGAAAATGGAGTCTGGTTCTTCTAGTAGACCTAGTAGACCTAGTACTCCTAGTAATACTAGTTCTCCTAGCTCTCCTAACAAGAGCTATCGCCATGACGACCGTCGCCGCCTGTCCTATAAGGAGAAACGTGAACTGGAACAGCTGGAGCGGGAGATTGCCGCTCTGGAGGAAGAGCAAAGGCTGCTGGAAGAGCAGCTGTGCAGCGGTACTTTAAGTGTCGAGGAACTGACAGAGAAAAGCAAGCGTCTGCCTCTACTCAAGGACGAACTGGACGAGAAGAGCATGCGGTGGCTGGAACTGGAAGAATTGAAGGATTGAAGAATTGAAGAATTGAAGGATTGAAAAATTGAAGGATTGAAGTAATCGTCGCAAGACGCTTTTACAAAGCGAAGCGACTAAAAGAATTGAAGAATTGAAGAATTGAAAAATTGAAGGATTGAAGAATTGAAATGATACAACAATATCCATCACAACTGCTTGAGAAGGCAGTGCAGGAGTTCTCCAAACTGCCGGGCATCGGGAGGAAGACCGCCTTACGGCTGGTTCTTTACCAGTTGCGGCAGACCCCGGAGGATGTGCAGTCGTTTGTTGAGGCGATTGGCAAGATGAGACAGGAGGTGCATTACTGTCGCCGATGCCATAATATCAGCGACTCTGACCTCTGTCCGATATGTGCGGATAGTCGTCGTGATGCCTCTACCATCTGCGTGGTGGAGAATATCCAGGATGTCCTCGCCGTGGAGAACACCCAGCAGTATACGGGACTGTACCACGTGCTGGGAGGAGTCATCTCCCCCATGGACGGCATAGGTCCCTCAGACCTGGAGATAGACTCGCTGGTGGAGCGTGTCGCCAATGAGGATGTCAAGGAGGTGATCCTTGCCCTCAGCTCGACGATGGAAGGAGATACCACCAATTTCTATATCTTCCGCAAACTGGCTCCCTATGATGTGCGGCTGAGTGTCATCGCACGTGGAATACCGGTTGGTGACGAGCTGGAATATGCCGACGAGGTGACACTGGGACGCTCGATACTTAACAGGACTCCCTTTGAGGGGAAATAAATCATAAGAAGATGAAACAGACACGTAATATGTTAATGACGGTGTTCGTCGGTGCCCTGGCATTGGCGGCACTGATAGTCACCGTCTTTGAGACAGGTGCACTGGAGCAGGGAACGGCAGTGGGTAACAGCCAGGTGGAGTTCGTCATCACCGTAGTCATGGAACTGCTGACATTGGGACAGATATGGCTTGCCCTGCGGTTGTTTAAGATCAGACAGATACGGCAGGACCTGGTAAGCAGGAAAGAGTTCGCCTTACGGAAATGGGGTGTTCTCAGACTGGAGCTCCTCGACATCCCATTGGTGGCTAACGTCCTTTTCTACGAGCTGTTCATGAAACCGACTTTCGGTTATCTTGCCATTATCGTATTGATATGCCAGCCCTTCGTCTATCCCTCTTTAGCTCGTTGTGAGGCAGAGGTGGCAGCAGAAAACAAAGAAGCGCATGAAGAAGATAACAATCGTCATAGTCAGCTATAACGTCCTGGACTATCTGGTGCCGTGTATCGACAGTGTCCACAAGGCGACGGAGCAGATTGATGCGGAGATCGTCGTTGTTGACAACTGTTCGAAAGACGATACCGTCAACTACCTGCGGGAGCATTACCCGGATGTCCGCCTTATCCCCAACAAGGAGAATGTGGGCTTCTCCCGTGCAAACAATCAGGCTATCCGTGCGTCAGCGTCAGAATACGTGCTGTTGTTAAACCCAGATACTTTTGTCTATGAGAATACCATCAGCTCCTGTGTTGATTTCATGGATGCCCATCCACAAGCAGGAGGGGTAGGGGTGCGGATGCTGACCCATGACGGCAATCCTGCTCCCGAGTCACGGCGTGCCATCCCAACGCCATGGGTGGCAATGCTCAAGATGTTAGGGTTCTCCCACCGTTATTATATGAGTGACCTGCCATGGGACGAGCCTTGCCAGATAGAGGTTGTCAGCGGAGCTTATTGTATGTTGCGTCGGAAGGCATTGGACCAGATAGGTCTTCTGGATGAAGACTATTTCATGTATGGTGAGGACATCGATTTGTCGTACCGCATGATTCATGGAGGTTGGCAGAACTGGTATTTGCCATACGATATCATCCATTACAAGGGGAAGTCGACACAGAAGTCCTCTTTCCGTTATGTTCATGTGTTCTATCAGGCAATGCTTATCTTCTTCCGGAAGCATTACAGCCATTTGAGTTTCCTGCTCTCGTTACCCATTCAGGCAGCGATCTATTTCCGGGCGCTGTTGGCATTGTTGCAGATGATGGGAAGACAGTTGCGGCGATTTGTGAATCCTCATAAAGACTATTATGCAAAAAATTAGACTGAGGGCATTGGAACCGGAAGACCTTGACATGCTTTATGAGATAGAGAATGACAGGTCACTATGGAATGTGGGTGCTACGAATGTGCCATACTCCCGTTATACACTCCATGACTATATCGCTCACTCCAGGGATGATATATACAGCGACCGGCAGGTGCGCCTGATAGTGGAGAATACAGACGGGGAGGCTGTTGGTATTGCTGATGTGGTGAACTTCGACCCGCAGCACATGCGGGCAGAGCTGGGCATCGTCATCCAGTCGTCATACCGGCATCAAGGATATGCAAGTTCTGTCATTGAAGAGATGTTACATTACTCTCTTCATGTGCTACATCTGCATCAGGTGTATGTGATTGTTGATGTGATGAACGAAATAGCCCTCAAACTGTTTAACAAGTTGGAATTCAAGGAGTCAGCCACGTTGAGTGATTGGCTTTATGATGGAAGAGCGTATCATGACGCAAAGTTAATGCAGAGGATTTTATAAATTTTAACACAAATAGTTTTGCAGATATGTTTTTTCTTCATACCTTTGCACCCGCAAAACAGAAACTGGTGCGTTAGTTCAGTTGGTTAGAATGCCTGCCTGTCACGCAGGAGGTCACGAGTTCGAGTCTCGTACGCACCGCAAGAAAAGAAGCTCATTGAATAGTCGTTCAGTGAGCTTTTTGTTTAACTAAACTAATGAAGTGATGAGACGTATATTCTTTATTTTGTTGGCAGTCGTGGCATGCACAGGGTTGCAGGCGCAGTCGAAGTGTGGCATCTCTATTCTGGGTGATTCCTACAGCACCTTTAAAGGGTATGTCTTGCCGGACAGTAATTATGTATGGTATCCGCAGGAAAAAGCAGAGAACAATGACGTGCAGGATGTCCGCCAGTTGTGGTGGCAGCAGTTGATACGCCGGAAAGGGTATCGTCTGTGCCAGAACAACTCTTTCTCAGGTGCCACCATCTGTCATACCGGATATGACGGGGCTGACTATAGTGACCGCTCATACTGTACCCGTCTTTGGCATTTGGGTTCACCGGATGTCATCCTTGTCTTCGGAGGAACGAACGACACATGGGCAAAGTCGCCTGTAGGAGATTTCAAATACGGCGGTTGGACGGCAAGTGACCTCTACCAGTTCCGTCCAGCCATGGCGTATGTGCTGGCTCATCTGCAGAACCGTTATCCGGGTGCGGAGGTCTATGTGATTATCAATGATATCCTTTCGGAAGATATCACTGCCTCCATGAAGACGATATGCGACCATTATCAGGTGCCCTATATCCAGTTGCATGACATAGACAAACAGTGGGGACATCCTTCGCAGAAGGGAATGCGGCAGATAGCCGAGCAGGTAGGAGCAGCTTTGAGGTAGTTAGTAGCTGTTGGAATGCTTGATGCCTTGTATGTAGCACACGATGCCTGTGATGATTAAAAGCAGACCAGCAGACAACAGGAGGTTTGTGGTCTGATGCAACAGATAAGCGGCAAGTAGCAGCAACGTGCCTGCCACTACCATCAAAATTCCTATTGCGGAGACGTACTTTTTCATATAAATCGTTAAAATTTACTGCAAAGATAAGAATTTATTATTAATAATAAGGTGTATTTCGCAAATATTTTGTACCTTTGCACCCGCAATTTTGCAAAACAACAAATAATTATTTATTTTAAGTAGTATGAATCAATACGAAACCGTTTTCATTTTGACTCCCGTTTTGTCTGATGAGCAGACAAAGGAAACGGTCGCTAAGTTCAAGAAGGTCCTCACCGACAATGGTGCTGAGATCGTGAATGAAGAGGCCTGGGGATTGAAGAAGATGGCTTACGCTATTCAGAAGAAGTCTACAGGTTTCTATTTCCTGGTAGAGTTCAAGGCTGAGCCATCAGTGATTAAGACTTTGGAGACTGCTTTCCGTCGTGACGAGAAAGTGATCCGTTTCCAGACAGTGAAGTTCGACAAGTATGCTGCAGAGTATGCAGAGAAGCGTCGTAACAAATTTGGTAAAAAAGAGGAGGCATAATTATGGCACAAGAAACAGAAATCCGCTATTTGACAGCTCCTTCTATCGACACAAAGAAGAAGAAGTATTGCCGCTTCAAGAAGAGTGGTATTAAATATGTAGACTACAAGGACCCCGAGTTCCTCAAGAAGTTCCTCAACGAGCAGGGTAAGATTCTTCCCCGCCGTATCACAGGTACATCGCTGAAGTATCAGCGTCGTGTGGCTCAGGCTGTTAAGCGTGCTCGCCAGATTGCACTGCTTCCTTACGTAACTGATATGTTGAAATAAATAAGGAGGAGGACGACAATATGGAAATTATACTGAAAGAAGACATTATCGGTCTGGGATATAAGAACGATATCGTAAACGTGAAGTCTGGTTACGGTCGTAACTACCTGATTCCTCAGGGCAAGGGCGTTATTGCTTCTCCTTCTGCCAAGAAGGTTCTCGCTGAGAACCTCAAACAGCAGGCTCACAAGCTCGCCGCTATCAAGGCTGAGGCTGAGAAGAAGGGTGAGGCTATCAAAGATGTTGCTCTGTGCATCGCCGCAAAGGTGAGTGCCACCGGTCAGCTCTATGGTTCTGTCAATGCCAACATCGTTGCCGAGGAACTGAAGAAGCTGGGTCATGATATCGACCGTAAGATCATTACCATGACTGACGCTAAGACTGTCGGTGACTATGTGGCTACCGTTCACTTCCATAAGGAGGTTGAGGTTGCTATCCCTGTAAAGGTTGTTGCCGAGAATGCTCCTGCTGAGGAGAAGAAAGAGGAGGCTGCTCCCGTAGCCGAGGCACCTGTTGCTGAGGCTCCCGTTGAGGAGGCTGCTCCTGCTACAGAAGAATAACCATGCTGTAAAGCAAATCATAGTTATTATACGCAAAGAGGACTTGCCAGTGGCGAGTCCTCTTTTTTTCTAACTATAGTTCCTATAGTACCTATAGTCATAAAAAAACCGCTGGATTCTCATCCAGCGGCAATTCTCTCAATTTTGTTCGAGTCTTCTGATTACTTAACGCTATCAGCAGCAACAGTGTCAACAGCAGCAGTGTCAGCGCTAGCGCTATCAACAACCTCTACTGAATCAGTGTCAACAGGAGCCTGCTGAGCCTTGTTACCACAAGAAGCGAAAGAAACAGCTACGATAGCTGCGAACATAAATACTAATTTTTTCATTTTTCTAAGCTTTTAAATCTGTAAAACAATCATTTGTTTATTAAAACGCTGCAAAGGTAGGCATTTTTTTGATACGTTGTACTTTTTTTTGTGACTTTTTTTAGCCCTTTTTTGTAACTTTTTCGCAAAGTACTATAAATCAGCGTTTTACGAAATGTTAAAAATATTATCTTTTTTACACTTAATCGAATATTTGCTAAATTTCGCACTTTTTTAATGGAAAATGTGTACCTTTGTGGTCGTATAGTTGACACCTTATTATATATATGATAGACTCGTCGATATTCCAAGGTAAGAAAGCCGCCTATTTCACACTGGGCTGTAAGTTGAACTTCTCTGAGACATCAACCTTTGCGAAGATGTTGCAGGAAATGGGAGTGCAGACTGCCGCCAAGGGAGAGCATGCCGATATCTGCCTGATTAACACATGCTCGGTGACCGAGGTTGCTGATCATAAGTGTCGTCAGGCTATACACCGCATGGTGCGCCAGCATCCGCATGCCTTTGTGGTGGTCACTGGATGCTATGCGCAGTTGAAGCCTGATTTCGTGAGTAAGATAGAAGGTGTTGACCTGGTGTTGGGTGCCAACGAGAAGGCAAACCTGATACAGTTCTTGTCGGAAGCCTTCATCAGCCGTGAGCATGTTCCCTCCTACAAGACGGAGAAGACGAAGGATATCAAGTCCTTCGCACCCTCTTGTTCACGAGGCAACCGCACCCGTTATTTCTTGAAAGTACAGGACGGTTGTGACTATTTCTGCACATACTGCACGATACCCTATGCCCGCGGGTTCAGCCGTAATCCCAGTATCTCCTCCCTGGTGGCACAGGCAGAGGAAGCAGCTCATGAGGGTGGCAAGGAGATTGTCTTGACGGGTGTCAATATCGGTGATTTCGGTAAGACGACAGGAGAGCGGTTCATTGACTTAGTGAAGGCACTGGATGCCGTAGAGGGTATTCAGCGTTATCGCATCAGTAGTCTGGAACCCGACCTGTTGAGTGATGAGCTCATCGACTATTGCGCCCATAGCCGTGCTTTCATGCCCCATTACCATATACCCTTGCAGAGTGGTAGCGACACGGTATTGAGACTGATGCACCGTCATTACGACCGTCAGTTGTTTGCCGACAAGATACAACGCATCAAGTCTGTCATGCCCGATGCCTTTATTGGTGTTGACGTGATGGTGGGGTGTAGGGGAGAGACACCGGCATGTTTTGAGGAGACCTATGATTTCCTAAGTGGTCTCGATGTGACACAGCTGCATGTCTTTCCGTATTCTGAGCGTCCGGGAACGTCAGCCCTCTCCATTCCCTATGTTGTCAGCGATGCCGACAAGAGGGTACGTAGTAAGCGGTTGCTCGACCTCTCTGACGAGAAGACCCATGCATTCTATCAGCGGTATATGGGGACAGAGGCAGAGGTCCTTTTCGAGAAAGCCCCCCGTGGTAAGGCGATGCATGGTTTCACCAGGAATTATATCCGTGTGGAACTGCCCCCCTCAGAAGTGCGTGAGGAATATGACAACCAACTGATGACGGTGTGTCTTGGTGATTTCAATCATGATCAAACAGCATTAAAAGCGATACTCAATGGATAAGCTGGCAATAGTCATACTGAACTGGAACGGAGAGGAGATGCTGAAGAAGTATCTGCCTACCGTCATGCAATATTCTCGTGAAGAGGCACAAATATATGTTGCGGACAACGCTTCGACAGACGGCTCCCTGAATCTGCTTGCCCAGGGATTCCCCGAGTGCAACATCATCCGACTGGAGAGGAACTGGGGCTTTGCCGAGGGCTATAACAAGGCATTGCGGCAGGTTGATGCGGAATACTACCTGCTGCTGAACAGCGACATCGAAGTGACGCATCACTGGCTTACCCCCCTCGTCGAGTTCATGGATGCCCATCCTGAGGTGGCGGCATGTCAGCCCAAGCTGCTTTCTGTTTTCGACAAGGATATGTTTGAGTATGCAGGGGCGAGTGGGGGATTCCTCGACCGCTTCGGCTATCCTTTCTGCCGAGGGCGTATCTTCGACACCGTGGAACGTGACAATGGACAATATGACTATGCCACAGAAATACTATGGGCTACAGGTGCAGCCTTGATGATACGGTCGAAAGACTATTGGGATGCGGGAGGACTTGATGGTCGTTTCTTTGCCCATAATGAGGAGATAGACCTCTGTTGGCGGCTTCGCATCCGTGGTCGTAAGATTTACTGCCTGCCCGAGAGCTATGTGTACCATGTGGGAGGCGGTACCCTGCCGAAGTCTAATCCGATGAAGACGTTCCTTAATTTCCGCAACAACCTGACGATGCTTTATAAGTGTCTTCCTGACTCAGAGCTCAGGTATGTCATGTGCTGGCGGTGGTTCCTCGATTACCTTGCCGCATGGCAGACCCTTTTGCTGAAAGGGAATTGGGGTGATTTCCGTGCCATCTACCGTGCCCGTCGCGCCTACAAGCGGTGGAAGAAGGATTTCTCCGCTGACCGCATTGCGATACAGCAGTCCAGGGTGGTGGAGGACATCCCCGGGCAATACCATTTCTCTGTCCTCTGGCAATACTATGCAAAAGGACATAAGTTTTTTTCCGAGCTATAGAGACATTCTTGGAAAATCTTCATAGTTATATTTTGTCTTTTAAGAAAAAATTGATTACTTTTGCAAAATGAAAGGAAGTCGATAAGATCATTGATTATGTATAAGTTGTCAGTTGTTACACCGTTCCATAATGTGGACATGGGCATGTTTGAGAAATGTGCCGAATCTATGCGCAGTCAGACTATCGGTTTTGAGAACATAGAATGGATTATTGTGGTACACAATTGCGAGCCGCATTATCTGCCACAGCTTACGGAGATGTTCAAGAACGACCATAATGTGATCATTAAAGAGCTGAACGATGGCTTGCACACACCGGCATCCCCCCGTAATCACGGTATGCAGTTTGTGACGACCCCTTATTTGGGTTTCCTTGACGGGGACGACAGCTATACCCCAGACTGTCTGGAGGTGGCGAGAAGAGAGATGATAGAGACACAGGCGCAGGTGGTGACATTCCGTCGTGAGTACGAGTTAGAGACGGAAAGTCTGCACCCGCATACAGAGAAGGTGATGTGGAACCAGACGGAATGGCGCATTGTCATGGACCGTGACCATTTCCAGCAGGATAAGATGTTTGCCGGTCTGTGGCCTTTCTCCACCTCCCGTCTGTTCGACGTGGAATTCTTGCGTAAGAACGACCTCTTCTTCTCGAAGGATGTCTTATGGGTGGAAGATGTGTGGCATACGGGAATGTGCCTGATGAAAGCTGACCGTGTGTGTTACCTTCCCCAGTTCATAGGTTATCACTACTTCATCAATGGCGGCTCTATCATACAAGACAAGAAGAAGTCGATGGAGGATCTGATAGAGTGCTTCAAGTCAGCCAATCTCATCATCGACGACCTCACGGCGATAGGAGTCGATGTCAACGATACCGCACACACGCTGTTCTTGCTGTTGACGCAGTACTATCTGGCATCCGACCTGACACCTGAGCAGCGTCGCATACTGAGTGATATGGCAGCACCCTATCTGAAGAAGTTACGTAAGATGACCCCCTCGAAGTTGCATAGCCCGGAGGAGTGTTACCTCAGCTACCACCTGCCCAAGGAGGTGCTCAGCAATCCCGATACCCCGATGGACAGTCCCACCCTCAAGGATGCGCTGAACGGATGGTCGGACATGATGGAGATACTGCGTAAGAACGCGTCGACAGACTACGGGCAGCATTACCATTTCGACCAGGTGGAGACATTGGCAGACTACCAACGGCTGGTACCGCTGACAGACTATGAGAACTACAAGCGCCTCATCGACTTGCAGACCAACATCGGAGAGAGCGGAATCCTGACCACTGCCCCCATGCGGCAATATCTCATCAATGAGAAAGGACGACGCTTCCCCTGTACTGATGAGCATCTGCTCCCCTATATGGAGAGTTTCGCCACCACCCTGAAGGGACACCATAACCTGCTCATCGCCATTGTCGGACCACGTAACAAACAGACTAACGACGGCTGTACCGTAGAGACGCTGGAGAGTCAGATGGTGAAGAAATATATGTGGTACTACCACTATGCCCGTGGCAAAAACCGTGCGGAGTTCTCCATGCCTGACGAGTTGTTCTTCAAGACAGATCCCCGTGAGGAGATGCACACGATATGCCGTTACGCCCTCCTGGACCGGGATATCGACCAGATTGTGGCTCGTGACACACGGCGGGTGGCAGACCTGTTTGAGTATATCACGACACATCGCAGTGAGCTGATAGAGGAGATACGGGAGATAGATGCCCAGCGTGCAGACGAGGTGGCGGCAGCTTTCCAGTCCGGGGAGCCTTTGGCAAAGGCATTATGGCAACAGCTGCAGCGTGTCGTCGCCTTTGGTGCCGGTGACTGTTATATCGCTACTACCCGCATGAAGCAGTTTACAGGTAATATACCTCATAATAACGGTTATTACTATACGGAGGAGACAATCTATGGACGTGCCGTGGCTGATGACTGTGATGTTTTTGAGACGGTACCATCAGGTAGTCTCCACGAATACCTGTCCATGAAGGAGAGTAATGCGGCGACCCTGCTCAGTACCGATGCCCAGCCAGGACAACTCTACCACTTGGTAGTGACCAACAAGGCAGGTCTGTACCGCTATGTCACTGACCATGTGGTATGTGTTAACGAGACTCAGATGGACAAGATCATCTTCTCCATCTATTGATGTGTTGCTTCAAAGAAAAGATAAGTTATGCCATGCAGAAGATTTGTATATTCACAGGGGCGCGTCCTAATTTCGTGAAGGTGGCTCCTATCATCCGTTCCATCGAGAGAACGGAAGGTATCACCTATCAGCTGGTATATGCCGGCAGGGAGGATGACCCTACTTTGGAGGACTCGCTATTTTCCGATTTGCAGATGCCTCGTCCTGATGTGTTCCTCGGGGTGGACTGCGAGAACCTGAATGAGTTGACGGGTAGGGTGATGTCCGAGTTCGAGCAGTATCTGGAGCAGCATGAGACAGATACGGTCATCGTGGTCGACGACCTCGCCTCGACGATGGCTGCCGCTATCGTGACAAAGAAGAGAGGGTTGCGCCTGGCACATCTGGTTGCTGGTACCCGTTCCTTTGATATCCGTATGCCAAAGGAAATCAATCGGTTAGTGATAGACGGTTTGAGTGATTTACTGTTTACGGCAGGAGTCAGTTCCAACAGTATTGCGACCCGTGAGGGAGCCGAGATGCATAAGATCTATATGGTGGGTAATATCCTCATGGACTCGCTGCGTTACAACCACGACCGTTGGCAGCGTCCTGCCTGTCTGGACGGCATCGAGGATGGCAAATACCTGGTGTTCACCATCAACCGCAAGGCATTGCTTGCCGACAAAGATAATCTGCAGAAAATGCTCGATTCCATCAGAGAGGAAGCAGGGGATATCCCCGTTATTGCCCCCCTGCGCCCTTCAGTCACCTCTCAACTCTCCACTCTCACCTCTCCACTCTCCACTCTCCACTCTCCACTTTCAATAGTCCCCTCCCTCCCATATCTTGAGTTCGGTTATCTGACCTCCCATGCCATGGGTATCATCACCGACTCAGGAAACGTAGCAGAGGAGGCGACCTTCCATCACATTCCCTGTATCACCCTGAACAGCTATACGGAACATATAGAGACCGTGAAGCAGGGTACCAACGAACTGGTGGGTGAGGATGCGGAGAAACTGCGTGACGCATTACACCGTCTAATTGCAGGAGAGTGGAAGAGCGGTAGTCTGCCTGACCGCTGGGACGGTCGGTCGGCAGAGCGTATCGTACAGATATTACTCACCTGAGATATCATCATTTTTAGGTATTTACCGGTTCTTTTGTCGAAGAATTGAAGATTATTTCATACCTTTGCACAGAATTTGTAAATAGAATGAAATTATCTGAGCTGAAGACTGGTGATCACGGTGTCATTGTGAAGGTGCAAGGACACGGTGGATTCCGTAAGCGCATCATTGAGATGGGCTTTATCAGGGGTAAGGAGGTGGAGGTGTTGCTGAACGCTCCGCTGCAAGACCCAGTGAAGTATAAGGTGATGGGCTATGAGGTCAGCCTGCGTCGCCAGGAAGCAGAGATGATAGAGGTTATCTCCAAGGAAGAAGAGTATGTGGAGCCCTCTTCTGCATACCGTGTATCCCGTGAGGAGATAACCCCCGAGAAGCATCCCGACGACTACCTGCACCACATGGCATTGCGGGAGCACCGTACACTGAATGTGGCATTGGTAGGAAATCCCAACTGTGGCAAGACCTCCCTCTTCAATTTCGCGTCGGGTGCCCACGGTCATGTGGGCAACTACTCCGGTGTGACGGTGGATGCCTCTGTGGCACATGCCAATTATTTCGGTTATGAGTTCAACCTCACGGACCTGCCTGGAACCTACTCCCTGTCGTGTTACTCACCAGAAGAGCTTTATGTGCGCAAGCACCTCACAGAGCAGACTCCCGATGTGATTATCAACGTGATTGACGCGTCGAATATCGAGCGCAACCTCTATCTGACGACACAGTTGCTTGACATGGACCTCCCCATCGTATGTGCCCTGAATATGTATGATGAGTTTGAGCGTCGCGGTGACACCATTGACCTGCAGGTGCTGTCGACGCTCTTCGGTACGCCGATGGTACCGACCTCTTTTAAGAATGGGGAAGGGGTGCAGCAGTTGTTCCGCACCGTCATAGAGGTCTATGAGGGTGTGAATACGACAGCCCGCCATATCCATATCAACTATGGTCACGAGATAGAAGACGGCATACGGCATATCCAGAAGTTTCTGAAGCCAGACGCATCCATCCATCCCCGCTATTCCACCCGTTATGTTGCCTTGAAGCTTCTGGAGCACGACACCGATATCGTGCGGTTCATCCATGAGAAAGCGGGAGAGCGGAGCAAGTCCATTCTGGTGGAGCGTGACAAGTCGGCAGCGCGTGTCTATGAGGAGACGCTGACAGACTCGGAGACAGCCATCATGGATGCGAAATACGGTTTTATCAACGGTGCGCTGAAAGAGGCAGGGTTTATGACGGGTGATAAGCGGGACACCTACCGTACCACCCATTTAATCGATAATATCCTGTCGAATCGCTATTTGGGCTTCCCCATATTCTTCGCTATCCTCTTCCTGATGTTTGAGACGACCTTCGTCCTCGGGCAGTATCCGATGGACTGGATAGAGATGGGTGTGGAAAGACTGGGCGATTTCATCAGCAACAGGATGCCGGACGGGCCGTTACGCTCCATGCTGGTAGACGGTATCATCGGCGGTGTTGGTGCCGTCATCGTCTTCCTGCCGCAGATCCTGATACTCTATTTCTTCATCTCGCTGATGGAGGACTCCGGCTATATGGCTCGCGCCGCCTTCATCATGGATAAGATGATGCATGGCATGGGACTGCATGGCAAGTCGTTCATCCCATTGGTGATGGGCTTCGGCTGTAATGTGCCGGCGGTGATGGCGACACGCACTATCGAGAGCCGCCGCTCACGGCTTATCACCATGCTGATCCTGCCCTTTATGTCATGCTCGGCACGTCTGCCCATCTATATCATGATTACGGGAACCTTCTTCGCCGTGGAATACCGCTCATGGGTGATGCTGTCACTCTATGCCGTCGGTATCGTGACAGCGGTCATCGTCAGTAAGATATTCTCCACCATCGTCATCAAGGGCGAGGACACCCCCTTTGTGATGGAACTGCCTCCCTATCGCTGGCCGACGGCGAAGGCAATAGGTCGCCATACGTGGGAGAAAGGTAAGGAGTACCTCAAGAAGATGGGTGGTATCATCCTCGTGGCAAGTATCATCGTATGGGCATTGGGCTATTTCGGACCGATGGGTGTGGCACCCTCCATGGAGGAGTCGTATATCGGACGGATGGGACAACTTATCGCCCCGCTATTCACTCCGCAGGGTTTCAACTGGCAGTTGGACGTGTCGCTGATAGCAGGAGTGGGTGCCAAGGAGATTGTTGCCTCGACGATAGGAGTGTTGGGCGGACTGGACGGCTTGACACCTCTGGTAGCCTACTGCTATCTGCTCTTTGTACTGCTCTATTTCCCCTGTATTGCCACCATCACTGCCATCAAGCACGAGACGAGTTCATGGAAATGGGCACTCTTCGCAGCATGCTATACCACTGTCCTGGCATGGTTTGTCAGTGCCGTCGTATACCAGATAGGCAGTCTGTTCGTGTGATTATTCGTGATGATACGGTTCACCTTTGATGATGGTGCAGGCACGGTATATCTGCTCCGTAAAGGTGAGGCGTATCATCTGATGACTGAAGGTCATCTTCGATAAGCTGAGTTGTTCGTTGGCACGTGCATATACGGCAGGAGAGAAGCCGTAGGGACCTCCGATGACGAAGACGAGGCGGCGTGCCGTGTTGCGCTTCTGCTCCAGCCAGCGGGCGAACTCCACGCTGCGGAACTCCTTGCCATGCTCATCGAGCAGCACTACCGTGTCGGAGGGTTGCAGTTGTTTGAGAATCAGTTCCCCCTCCGCCTGTTTCTGCTGTTCCTCCGTCAGACTCTTCGTGTTCTTGAGTTCGGGGATGGTCACCACCTCAAAGGGCATGTAATGATTAATGCGCTCCACATAATCATTGATGCCCGCTATAAAATGCTTGTTGACAGTCTTACCGACCTGTAGCAGTAGCGTCTTCATCGTCACTTTCTATCGCATAGATGCTCTTGCCGTGGTGTACCGGGCAGAGCGTCTCGTTCTTGTCGATGGGCGGATATTCATCACGACGCTTCGGATTCATCGGGAACCATCCCTTCTGTACCCGTTTCTTCTGGGAGAACAGCTCACCGATGCCCCAGAGTGCGGAGGCGCCAAAGACTCCGATGACTGCGGAGAGGATGGTGTTCTCGATGAAGAGGGCAGCGATGATACATGCGATGCCTATCAACAGATAGACAACCCAGGGTCGGGTGCCCCAGCGATACTCCGTCTTAATGACGATAGGGTGCCATATTCCGATGGTCAGGAAAGTACAAACAGCAATAATGATACCTGTGAAATACATATCTTTCTTTTTTACTTTTTTTTTCTTTTACCTCGTAGAGTGGAATCCTTCCAGGTTCTCGTATCTGTGCTGCATCATCCGCTTGTAGATGTTACGCATCCAGTAGGGGTTGGCAAGCGTGAAGGCAAGACCGATGAAGATCATGATGATGAAGGCGACATTCTCATCGAAAAGTGCCTGAAGTATCAGAACCAATGTGACGGGAACGAAGAAGACGATGAGCTCGATAACCAGCTGGAGCTTGTTCTCAAACTGGTTCTTACCCGTTATCTTGTCGTTCAAGGGCAGTGTCGTCTTGTTCCATACCGCCAACTGGAAGAGCAGGCAGTATTCCGGTCCTGTGGTGATCAGCAGGTAGGCGAGTACCATCAGCAGGGAGAACTTGCCAGAGATGATAGGAGGCAGCAGCAACAGGAAGGGCAGCAGGACGATGGTGCAGTAGAAATAATACTTCGCACGCAGCAGGGTGAGGATATTCTCCTCATGCACCATCAGCAGGTCGATATAGTTACCTTCCGGTCCCATCACCTTCACCAGGTTGACGGCACCGAAGAACACGAAGCAGTAGAGACACCAGATGTTACGGGCGAAGTTGCCGGTATAGGCATCCGTATAGGCTATCATCAGGGACAGCATGGTGATGATGGCGACACCCTGGATGAAGCGGGTGCGTATCGCCTTGTTGCGCATCGTACTCTTGATCTCCAGTTTGAGGTACTCACCGATCTGTCCGAAGCGGTTGAGAGCCGCAAACTCCGAGACGTGTCTCAGCTTGGTCTTCTCCTGTTTCGATATCTCATCATGGATCAGGCGCATCTGCAGGGTGCGGTTGATGATGAAAAGGACGATGAACAGGACGATGAAGAGAGCGAAAGCATACCATGTGAAGCCATGTTCCCCGATGAAATCGAATATCTGGTCGAACAGTTTTTCCGCCGACTTGTCGGACAACAGGAAGAGAGGCACGATGAAAGCGCCATAGACGACGGCAGGCAGAGCCCACCAGAATAGGCTCTTGTTCACCAGTGTACGCACCAGCAGATACCACTGGCTGTTGGTCAGTATCATCAGATGGAGCAGGATCAGCATAGCCAGTCCCTCTAAGAAGGTCATGCTGCCACAGACACAGATGAAGGTGTAGGGCAGGAATAGCGACATCCAGATGAGGTTGCTGCTATCGAAAAGCTGAGACACCAGGAAGCAGTCTACCGCCGTATACTTGCTGATAGGCATCAGCAGATAGGGTTTGACGAGCATGACCGGTGTCTGTTGCGCCATGAAGCGTCCGAAGAAATCAAAGATCAGGATGAAGGGGAGGACGAAAAACAACATCTGGTACTCATCCTCGGTAGCGGCCACCCATCCTAAGAAAGTACCGATGGCAATAAAATATACCACGAAGAAGGCGAGTGCCAGATAGGCAAAGAACTTACCATACTGGTTCGCCTCAAACATCACATTACGTTCATCGCTTAACTTCTTGTTCTTACGAAGCAAGCGGTACAGTTGTATTCTTGATAAACTCATCTCAAAACTCTCCACTCTCAACTCTCCATTACCTCAAGTCTATAATCTCAGCGTTAGGGTAGGACTTGGGGTTGAAACGGAATATCCCCTCAGACAGGTTTGCCGTCTTGAAGTTCGACACATTGATGGTCGTCCACTGCTTGTTCTGTAACATACGGATCTGGGAAGGCACGTAAGTCTTTTTGTTGATGGTGATGACCATCTCGGAGATACTCTTCCCCTTGCCTTTCAATGTCACGATGAAGCTGTTCCCGCTCTTTGTCATCGTAGCGGCATATCCCTGTTTGTACATATAGATGAAGTTATAGGGATTGATTGCCTGCAGGTCGGCGGCAGACGGCGTGTTGACGTTCACCTCGTCGTTCTGCCTGACATACGTCCATTGCGTCTTACCGTCAAACCACACGACAGCCTCATGGGTCGTCGCATGGAACTTCCGTCCTTTGATGTCTATCGTCCCACTCGTACTGCCATACTGCTTACTGCTGATGGTGAAAGATGCCTGTACCCCCTTTTTGTAGGAGACCACACCGGCAGTCTTGTCCAGCACCTGTTGTGCCGTTTGTCCGTACGCAGTGAGAAATGAGAACTGAGCAGTGAGAAATGCCATGAGCACCATCACTTTCGTTACCCTGTTGAAATATACTATCTTCTCCATTGACTTAAAAGATTTTCCAGACTAGACTCATCCTGTATCAATACCTCACGAGGCTTGGAACCATGGGCGGCACCGACGACACCCGCCTTCTCCAGCTGGTCCATCAGTCGTCCGGCACGGTTGTAGCCGATAGCGAACTTACGCTGTATCAGACTCGTCGACCCACTCTGGTTGATGACGATCAGGCGGGCGGCATCCTCAAACATCGGGTCGAGGTGCTGCATATCCACATCGGCAGCCTCACCCGTCTCGTCGTCCGGCATATCCGGCTCAGGCAACTCAAAGGCAGAGAGGTAGCCCTGCTGCTGTGCGATAAACTGGTTGATGCGCTCCACCTCAGGAGTATCCACGAAGGCACACTGTACACGGACAGGCTCGCCGCCGTTGAGATACAGCATGTCGCCTCGTCCTATCAGCTGCTGGGCACCCGGTCGGTCGAGGATGGTGCGTGAGTCAATCATGGCACCCACACGGAAGGCGATACGGCTTGGGAAGTTCGCCTTGATGGTACCTGTGATGATATTCGTGGTAGGACGCTGTGTGGCGATGATCATGTGGATGCCCACGGCACGTGCCAGCTGGGCAATACGGGCGATAGGAAGCTCCACCTCCTTGCCTGCCGTCATGATCAGGTCGCCGAACTCATCGATGATGACCACGATATACGGCATGTACTTATGCCCTTTCTCCGGGTTCAGCTGCCGTTCGATGAATTTCTTGTTGTATTCCTTGATGTTACGCGCCTGTGCGATCTTCAGCAGGTCGTAACGGGTATCCATCTCCTTACACAGGGAGTTGAGGGTGTTCACCACTTTCTTGACATCGGTGATGATAGGTTCTGCGTCATCATCAGGAATCTTGGCAAGGAAATGCTTCTCAATGCTGGAGTACACGCTGAACTCCACCTTCTTCGGGTCGACGAGGACGATTTTCAGTTCAGCAGGGTGCTTCTTATATAATAAGGAGGTGATGATGGCGTTCAGTCCCACGGACTTACCCTGACCCGTGGCACCGGCAACGAGCAGGTGAGGTGCTTTGGCAAGGTCGAACATAAACACCTCGTTGGTAATCGTCTTACCTAACGCACACGGCAGTTCCATCGTCGTCTCCTGGAATTTCTTCGAGTTGAGAATCGATTCCATCGACACGATGCTGGGTTTCGCATTCGGCACCTCAATACCGATGGTACCCTTTCCGGGGATAGGAGCGATGATACGGATACCCAGGGCAGAGAGGCTCAGGGCGATATCGTCCTCCAGGTTACGGATGCGGGAGATACGCACGCCAGGGGCAGGTGTTATCTCATAGAGGGTGATGGTAGGACCGACGGTCGCCTTGATGCTGCTGATCTCCACACCGAAGTTACGCAGCACGTCGACGATGCGGTTCTTGTTTGCCGTCTGTTCCGCCATGTCGATATACGGTTTGCCGTCATCATCATATTTCTTCAGCAGGTCGAGGGTCGGGTAGTGGTAGTTCTCCAAGTCACGCTTGGGGTCATACGGTGTCGTGATGTCCCCATACTCACCCACCAGGTTCTTGCCGCTCGCCGTCTCCTCTTTCTCTCCGGTCTCCACCGTCATCTCCACCCCCGTCTCATCGGCAGGAGCCTTGATGACGGGCTCTTGCGGAGTGAAAGGCTTTGTGGTGACCACAGGTGTCTCGTCGACGAACTCCACGGTCTGTTCCTGCGGATCGTCGAAGACAGTAGGATCCTCCAGCGTCTCTATCTTCTGCTTGTCGTCGTCCGGCTCCCCTTTTCCGATATTTATCTCCATCGGAATCTTCTTCAGGTAGCGGAGCGGGTTGAACAGCTTGCGGATGATGAAGATTGTCTCTGCGCTGAGGTAGATCAGGAAAGCGATGGCGGTGACCCCTAACAGGAAGGTGAGACCCGGTACGCCGACCAGTCCCTCGATGAGTTCGCAGATTGCCAGTCCATGGTCACCTCCCGGGTTGAAATGGGCATCCGTGAAGAAAGGAGTCAGGAATTTGGCGAAGGTCACCGATGACCATACCATGACCACACCTATTCCCAGGAACCATTTCAGCAGGTTTACCTTATACGCCCTCATCAGGTTGACGGCGATGAGCAGCAGGAATACCGGTATCAGGAACGCCGGCAGTCCGAAGCAGTGCTTGATGAAGAACCATGCGCTGTAAGCCCCCAGTGAGCCGCAGGAGTTCTGGAACTCGCCGTTCTGGTTGAGGACCTCTCCCTCTTTCGGGGCATCTATCATGCTCTGGTCAGCGGCACCTGTCGTCAGGTACGAGATAAATGCCCAGATGAGATAGCCTGCGACGAATAACAGCATGAATCCCAGGAAGAAATTCAGCCGTTCGTTATGGAATATCTTGTCAATGCCGATAGCCTCCTTAAAAGAGGTCGTATTTGTTGCTTTCTTTTTCTTTGCCATATAGAATCTTATAAATAATGTGCAAAAGTAATTGAAAAATCTCAGAAATCGCCATAAAATCGTCTTTTTTTTGTATTTTTAATTGTATCTTTGCACCTTGAAAACAAAAGCGTGATGAAAAAGATTCTATATAGCCGGTACGACAAGACGAAAATCAGTGCCTTGCCAAGGGTCGTTTTCGGAGGTCGTGTCATCGTCGTCATCACCGAGAAAGAGGCTGAGAAAGCGGTGGATTTCCTCCTTACACAGCCAGTCCTCGGCATTGATACTGAGACGCGTCCCTCCTTTAAGAAGGGCAGGATAAACCAGGTGGCGCTCCTGCAGGTATCCACCCATGAGGTGTGTTTCCTGTTCCGTCTGAACCTGATAGGCATGTCACCTGCCGTCATCCGTCTGCTGGAGGACAAGACCGTCCCCAAGATAGGGCTCTCGCTGCATGACGACCTGATGATGTTAGGAAAACGGGGCGATTTCAACCGGGGTTATTTCATAGACCTGCAGGATAAGGTGAAGGAGATAGGCGTGGAGGACATGAGCCTTCAGAAGCTCTTTGCCAATTTCTTCGGTCAGCGGATCAGTAAGCGCGACCAGCTCTCCAACTGGGAGTCGGACGTGTTGAGTGACAAGCAGAAGCTCTATGCGTCAACCGACGCATGGACCTGCATCCTGATCTATGAGGAGCTGCTCCGGTTAGAGCAGACAGGCGATTACGAACTGATAAAAGTGGAGCATGATATACAAAAAGATACAGTTACGGAGGGGTAAGGAAGAGAGTCTGAAGCGTTTCCACCCCTGGGTGTTCTCCGGTGCCATCCAGCGTATGGATGACGGTATCCAGGAGGGAGAGTTAGTGCGTGTCGTCACGAATGAGGGCGATTTCATCGCTGTGGGTCATTACCAGCAAGGCTCTATTGCCGTCCGTGTCCTGACCTTCTCCGATGTGGAGGTCAACCGTGCGTTCTGGTATTCCCGTCTGCAATCGGCACTGCAGATGCGCCTTGCCATCGGTATTGCCGACAATCCGCAGAACAACACCTACCGTCTGGTGCATGGGGAGGGCGACCATCTTCCCGGTCTGATCATCGACGTCTATGGTCAGACAGCAGTGATGCAGGCCCATTCCATCGGTATGCACCTGATGCGCAAGGAGATAGCCCAGGTACTCGTAGAGGTGATGGAATCGCGTGTCTCCCATATCTATTATAAGAGTGAGACCACGCTGCCCTTTATGACGGAGGACGACATGAACGGTTTCCTGTATGGGGGCAGCAACGATAATATCGCCCTGGAGAACGGACTGAAATTCCGGGTAGACTGGCTCAAAGGACAGAAGACAGGGTTCTTCGTCGACCAGCGGGAGAACCGTTCACTGCTGGAGCGGTATGCCAAGGGCAAACGGGTGCTGAACATGTTCTGCTATACCGGCGGTTTCTCGTTCTACGCCATGCGTGGCGGTGCGGAACTGGTACACTCCGTTGACAGCTCGGCGAAGGCGATTGCGCTGACCCGGGAGAATGTGGAGCTGAACTTCCCGGGCGATGCCCGTCATGAGGCATATTGTGAGGATGCCTTCAAGTATTTGGAGAAGGCAGGTTCCAATTACAACCTCATCATCCTCGACCCGCCGGCGTTCGCCAAGCACCGTGGTGCCTTGCACAACGCCCTGAAGGGATATACCCGATTAAACCAGAAGGCTTTCGAGAAGATAGAGAAAGGGGGCATCCTCTTTACCTTCTCCTGTTCGCAGGTGGTGACGAAGGACCATTTCCGCAATGCGGTATTCACGGCGGCTGCCCTTGCCAAGCGGAAGGTGCGCATCCTGCACCAGTTGCACCAGCCTGCCGATCATCCTATTAATATCTATCATCCGGAAGGAGAATACCTGAAGGGACTGGTGCTTTATGTTGAGTAAAGTAAAAGATTATATTAAAAAGCATAATCTTCTCAATAGCAACGATTTATATCTTGTAGCATTGAGTGGTGGAGCAGACAGTGTCGCCTTGCTCTTACTTCTCGATGAAATGGGCTGTCAACTGCATGCCGTCCATTGTAACTTCCATCTTCGCGGGGAGGAGTCGGACAGGGATGAGTGTTTCTGTGAACAACTCTGTCAGCAGAAAAATATCCCGTTCCATCGCATTCATTTCGATACGATGACCTATGCGGAGACCCATCAGGTCAGCGTTGAAATGGCAGCGCGTGAGCTCAGGTACCGTTATTTCGAGCAGCTCAGGAAGGATATTGGGGCAGCGGGTGTCTGTGTGGCGCATCACCGGGATGATACGGTGGAGACGGTGATCCTGAACCTCGTCCGTGGGACGGGACTCCGTGGACTGACTGGTATCCGGCCTAAGAACGGGAATATCCTGCGCCCGCTGCTGGGAGTCTCCAGGGCAGAGATAGAAGAGTACCTGCGGGTAAGGGGACAGGAATACGTCACCGACCATACCAATCTGGAGACTGACGTACTCCGTAATAAAGTCCGTTTGCAGGTCATTACGCTCCTGCGGCAACTGAATCCTGCGGTCTCGGAGAACATACAGCGTACGGCGGAGAACCTTTCGGATGCGCAGGCTGTCCTGGATGCTGTGATGCTTCCGTATCAGCATGTTAAGGAATTGGATTTGAATCAGTTAACAGATACTGCTTCAAGAGAATATATCACCTTTGAATGGCTTAAAAACTACGGTTTCAACGGGGCGCAGGTGCGACAGATATTAACGGCTGAGACGGGTAGGGTGTTCTCCTCGCCCCAGGGCTATGACGTGCTGGTGGACAGAGGACATTTGCTGGTGGAACCCTCGTTGAAACCGATGAAAAATCTGCGGATACCCGAAGAGGGCACCTATGTACTCGACGACCAGACGAGAATTTCTGTGAAAACAGAACCCGTATGGATATCGAGAGATGCCGCTGTGGCAACCGTTGATGTCTCCAGGGTGCGCTTCCCCCTGACCGTCAGACGGGTAGAGGAGGGTGACTGGATGATCCCCTTCGGGATGGAGGGTCGTAAACTGCTGAGCGACCTGATGACCGACCGTAAGATGACCGTTTTCGAGAAACGCCGTCAGTTGGTGGTCGTCGACGGAGAAGGTAATATGGTCTGGTTGGTAGGCATCCGTACCGACAACCGTTGTCGAGTGTCATCTGATACGACGGAAGTGTTACGGTTAGTACTAATTATTAATAATTAGTAAATGCTGTATTCTTGACGGTAGTGTCGGGTGACAGATGGTTTTTTAAACCTTTCACGTGTACGCGCGCAGGAACTTCTCAAATCGCAATTTTTCCGAGTTTCTGCGCGCCCGCACGTGAGAGGTTTAGTTTTTTATCTGTCACCCGTCACCTTGACAATGACGCAGCCGCCACCTCCTTTCCACGAAGCCCTGGGCTCCTGCTCCCGAAGGTGCCGCCTCCGAGGGTCGAAGGTGCCGCCTCCGTGGGTCGAAGCCCCGGGCTTCGTATTTTTCACATTTAATATAACAAAAGATTTGGGTAATTCAATTTTTTTTCGTAACTTTGCGCATTAAAAATAAAAAGTAAAGAAAATAGTAAAGAAAAAACAGATAAAATTTATGGGAAAGAGATTCGCCGAGCATGGCGGTTTGAACTTGACGCAGGTGAACAATGACATCCTGCAGATGTGGAAGGAGAAGAATGTGTTCCTCCGCTCCATCGAGGAGCGTGAGGGTTGTCCTCAGTTTGTGTTCTTCGAGGGACCTCCCTCGGCAAACGGACACCCCGGTATTCACCACGTGCTGGCACGTTCCATCAAGGATACCTTCAACCGTTATAAGACCATGCGTGGCTATCAGGTACACCGCAAGGCGGGATGGGACACCCACGGACTGCCCGTAGAGCTGGGTGTGGAGAAGGAACTCGGTATCACCAAGGCGGATATCGACAACAAGGAGTCGGAGCGTTATATCTCGACAGAGGATTATAACCTCAAGTGCCGTGAGAACGTGATGATGTACACGGCGGAATGGCGGGAACTGACCGAGAAGATGGGCTATTTCGTAGACCTCGACCATCCCTATATCACCTATGACAACAAGTATATCGAGACCCTCTGGTGGCTGCTGAAGCAGTTCTACCAGAAAGGACTGCTCTATAAGGGCTATACCATTCAGCCCTATTCCCCTGCCGCAGGTACCGGACTGTCGTCCCATGAGCTGAACCAGCCCGGCTGCTACCGTGACGTGAAGGACACCACCTGTACGGCGATGTTCAAGATGAAGAACCCCAAGCCGGAGATGACAGGATGGGGCACTCCCTATTTCCTCGCATGGACGACCACGCCATGGACACTGGCGGCAAACTCCGCACTCTGCGTGGGACCGAAGATCGACTATGTTGCCGTGGAGACCTATAACCCCTATACCGCCGACAAGGTGACACTGGTACTCGCCGAGGCTCGCCTGAACGCCTACCTGCCGGCAGAGGGACATATCACCGACGGTGGTGAGATGCCTGAGTATAAGAAGGGTGAGAAACTGATTCCCTACCGTATCGTGGCACGCTATAAGGGTACGGACCTCGTCGGGATGGAGTATGAGCAGCTGATGCCTGCCATCAAGCCGATGGGTGACGCCTTCCGTGTCATCCCTGGTGACTACGTGACGACGGAGGACGGTGCCGGTATCGTGCATATCGCTCCTAACTTCGGTGCTGACGATGCCTTCGTGGCAAAGAAGGCGGGCATCTGTCCGATCGTGCTGATCGACAAGAAGGGTGCCGAGCGTCCCGTGGTGGACCTGCAGGGTAAATATTTCGTGACCGACGACCTCGACCCTGACTTCGTGAAGAACTATGTCAACGTCGATGAGTGGAACAAGTTCGCAGGACGTTACGTGAAGAACGCCTATGACGAGACACTGACCGACAAGGACGAGACACTCGATATCTCCATCTGTATGGACCTGAAAGCTCAGAACAAGGTCTTTAAGATAGAGAAACACGTGCATAACTATCCGCACTGCTGGCGTACCGACAAACCGGTGCTCTACTATCCGCTGGACTCCTGGTTTATCAAGTCCACGGCAAAGAAGGAGCGCATGAGCGAGCTGAACAAGACCATCAACTGGCAGCCGGAGTCAACAGGTACGGGACGCTTCGGCAACTGGCTGGACAACCTGAATGACTGGAACCTCAGCCGCAGCCGTTTCTGGGGAACACCACTGCCTATCTGGCGCTCTGAGGAGGGTGAGGAGATCTGCATCGGCAGCATCGAGGAACTCTATGACGAGATAGAGAAGGCGGTGAAGGCTGGCGTGATGCCGTCCAACCCCTTGAAGGACAAAGGTTTTGTGCCTGGTGACATGTCACAGGAGAACTATGATAAGATAGACCTCCACCGCCCGTATGTGGACTATATCTTCCTCGTCTCTCCGACAGGAAAGAAGATGAAGCGTGAGAGCGACCTCATTGACGTGTGGTTCGACTCCGGTTCGATGCCATACGCCCAGATTCACTATCCTTTCGAGAACCGTGAGGCGATAGACCAGAATAAGGCGTTCCCCGCCGACTTCATCAACGAGGGTGTCGACCAGACCCGTGGATGGTTCTTTACCTTGCATGCCATCGCCACGATGATCTTCGACTCCGTCGCCTTCAAGAACGTGATCTCCAGCGGACTGGTGCTGGATGCCAAGGGTAACAAGATGTCCAAGCATGTCGGTAATGTGGTGAATCCGTTTGAGATGATAGAGAAATTCGGTTCCGACGCGGTACGTCTCTATATGATGACGAACTCAGAGCCCTGGGACAACCTGAAGTTTGACCCGGAGGGCGTGGACGAGATACGCCGTAAGTTCTTCGGAACACTGTATAACACTTATTCCTTCTTCGCACTCTATGCCAATGTGGACGGCTTCGTCCCGTCTGCTGCGACCCTGTCCCAGCAGGCACGCCCGGAGATTGACCGCTGGATCCTGTCCTCACTGAACACGCTGGTCAAGAAGGTCACCGAGGAGTTGGAGAATTACGACCCGACCCGTGCGGGCAGACTGATTGACACCTTTGTCAATGACGACCTGAGCAACTGGTATGTTCGCCTGAACCGTAAGCGTTTCTGGGGTAAGGAGATGAGTGACGACAAGCGCTCTGCTTACGACACCCTCTACACCTGCCTGCTGACCATCTCGAAACTGCTGGCACCCTTCGCTCCTTTCTATGCTGACCAGCTCTACCGTGACTTAGGCGGTGAGAAGGATAGTGTCCATCTGGACAGCTTCCCCGTCGCTGACGAGTCGTTGATAGACAAGGACCTGGAGGCGCGCATGGAGATGGCACAGAAGATCACCTCCATGGTACTTGCCCTGCGCCGTAAGGTGAATATCAAGGTGCGCCAGCCGCTGCAGGCTATCATGATACCTGCCACCGACGAGCAGAAACGCCATATAGAGGCGGTGAAAGACCTGATCATGAATGAGGTGAACGTCAAGGAACTGAGATTCGTGGAGGGCGCTGGTGTCCTGGTGAAGAAGGTGAAGTGTAACTTCCGCACGATGGGTAAGAAGTTCGGCAAGCTGATGAAGAGCGTTGCCGCCGCCGTCGACGCACTGAGCCAGGAGCAGATCGCTGAGCTGGAGGCTAACGGCAAGCTCATGATAGGAAATGTAGATGCTGCAGGTCCTGTAGAGATCCTCGCCGAGGACGTGGAGATCATCAGCGAGGACATCCCCGGATGGCTCGTCTCTAACGAGGGCAGTCTCACCGTCGCCCTGGAGGTGGAGCTCACCGAGGAGCTGAGACAGGAGGGTATGGCACGTGAGATCATCAACCGTGTCCAGAATATCCGTAAGGACAGTGGCTTGGAGATCACCGACCGCATCCATATCGCCCTGGCACCGAACGACGAGGTGCAGAAGGCGGTGGCTGGCTATGGCGAGTATATCAAGACACAGGTTCTTGCCGATGACATCACTATCGCGCCCAATGAGGGTGTGGAAGTCGAGTTTGATGACTTTAAACTGAAAATACAAATAACTAAAGCTTAATGATTATGGCAGAAAAAACACGTTATTCTGATGAGGAGCTGGAAGAGTTCCGTCAGATTATCAATGACAAACTGGCACTTGCCAAGCGTGACTATGACCAGATGATGAATGTGCTGATGAACAAGGACTCTAATGATGTGGATGACACATCTCCTACCTATAAGGCTTTGGAGGAGGGTAGTGCCACCCAGTCGAAAGAGGAACTGATTCAGATGGCTTCCCGCCAGCAGAAATTCATTCAGGGACTGAAAGCTGCCTTGGTACGTATAGAGAACAAGACCTATGGTATCGACCGCATCACAGGAAAACTGATTCCGAAAGAGCGTTTGCGTGCCGTTCCCCACGCTACACTGAGCGTGGAGTCGAAGATGGCAGGTAAGAAATAAATGAAAGATAAGGATATCGCTAAACGCGGGTGGATGGCGGTTGCAATAGTAACAGCCATCCTGCTTGTCGACCAGGTGATCAAGATTTGGGTGAAGACGAATATGACTCTTCACGAGCAGATCGAGATATTCTCATGGTTCAAGATATTGTTTATCGAGAATAACGGGATGGCATATGGCATGGAACTGGGTTCCAAGCTGGTGCTCTCCCTGTTCCGCATCGTGGCGGTAGGCATCCTTGGCTGGTATATCGCCAGCGTCGTGAGGAAAAAGGGTCGCCTGGGTTATCTCGTCTGTCTGTCGATGGTGATGGCAGGGGCTGCCGGGAACATCTTCGACTCGATGTTCTACGGACTGATCTTCAACGCCTCCTCCGAGTTCTACACGTCCTACTTTGTCCCTTTCGGTACGGGATATGCGCCGTTCCTGATGGGAAAGGTGGTGGATATGTTCTACTTCCCGCTGATTGTCACCACCTGGCCTGACTGGGTACCGATGGTGGGGGGCAACCAGTTTGTGTTCTTCAGTCCCATCTTCAATTTTGCGGACTCCTCGATTTCCGTAGGTGTCGTATTGATATTGCTGTTCTACCGTCAGGAGGTCAGTGAGATAGAAATGTCTTTTAAAAAAGGAAAGAAAACCGATGAGGTATAGTCTCGTCATAGTCTTCATAGCCGTCCTGTCCATGATGGGCTGCAAGCCCACCGTGCCGTCCGAGTATATCCAGCCGGGTGACCTGGAGGATATCCTGTACGACTATCATGTGGCGCAGGCGATGGCTGATGAGAAACGGTCGAGGAATAGTGAGGAGCATGGCTACAACAGGAATGTCTATTTCCAGAGCGTCTTGAAGAAATATGGGATATCGGAGGCTGAGTTTGACTCCTCACTGGTCTATTACTATTCTCATGCGGACCGTCTGAAGAGTATCTACCAGCGTGTCAAGGAACGCCTGAACGACGAGGCGAAGGCATTGGGTGCCTCCGTGGGTGATATCAACAAATACTCCGCCTACAGTGCAACGGGTGATACGGCGAACGTCTGGCAGAACGAGACGGATGTGCTGCTGACACCTCATCCGACTTCCAACCGTTATGATATCTATGTGAAAGCGGACACCTCTTACTATAAGGGTGACACTTTCATGTTCCAGTTCATGTCTGACTTTATCTACCAGAGCGGGTCGAGGGACGCTATCGTCTGCCTTGTGGCAAAATACGAGAATGACAGTACGACGCAGACCATCAGCCATATCTCCGTGGCAGGTCAGTCACAGGTGCGTATACCTCAGAACCGGGAGGGAACGCTGAAGGAACTCCGTGGATTTATTTATCTGGGTAACAACGACCGGAATGCCGAGGTCAGGAAGATGTTGTTCATCAGTCAGATACAGTTGATTCGTTTCCACTCAAAAACAATAAGTAATGAATCCAAGAACCCTGAGGGGCATCAGGCGGATAGCCTGTCCGGAGCTGGAGACGCCACAGGGCATCGTCCAGACACCACACGTCGTGGAGCTGTCCGACGGGAAAGTGGTAAGATACTATCCCCTGACAAGAGAACTCCCATACACCGAATGGATGTGCAACCGCTTAAGGCTGTGCAGAAATGAACAGGGGGAGATGACGCTTTGGGATGATAAGGAACCTGTTATTTAAAGAAGATGAACCTGAAAGTACGATTATCCATCATGAGCTTCATGCAGTTCGCTGTGTGGGGTGCCTATCTGACCTGTATGGGAATCTATCTCAGCAGGATAGGGATGGGGCATCATATCGGTTCTTTCCTTGCGATGCAGGGCTTTGTGTCTTTCTTCATGCCGACGGTCATCGGTATCATCGCTGACCGCTGGATTCCCGCCCAGCGGTTATACGGCTGTTGCCATCTGGTGGCTGGCGTGTCCATGGTGCTGGCTGGGTTGTATGGGCAGCAGGCGGGTATGCATGTTTCTTTCCCTGTCTTGTTCTCCCTGTACAGCCTGAGTATCGCCTTTTACATGCCTTCCCTCTCCCTGTCTTATTCTGTCGCCTATAATGCCCTGACGATGGAAGGACAGGATATCGTGAAGAGTTTCCCGCCGATACGTGTGTTTGGCACGGTCGGTTTCATCGCCATGATGTGGTTTGTGGATGTCATGGACTATGAGCAGAACCACAACCAGTTTATTGTCAGCGGTGTGCTGGGCATCCTGTTATTCCTCTATTCCTTTACCTTACCTTCCTGTCCCGTGAACAGGAGACAGGGGAACAGGTCCTATGCGGAGCGGTTCGGTCTGCAGGCATTCGTGCTGTTTAAGAGGAGGGACATGGCTGTCTTTCTTGTCTTCTCCGTGTTCATCGGTATCTGTCTGCAGATCACCAATGGCTTTGCGACTCCATACATCAACCATTTCCAGTCCGTTCCTGCGTATGCGGACTCTTTCGGTGTGAAATACCCTGTGATACTCTATTCCATCTCGCAGTTCAGTGAGACCTTCAGTATCCTGCTCATCCCTTTCTTCATGAAGCGGTTCGGCATCAAGAAGGTGGTGGTGATAGCCGCTTTTGCCTGGTTCCTCCGTTTCGGACTGTTGGGAATGGGTAACCCAGGCAGTGGTGTCTGGATGTTTGTACTCTCCATGGTCATCTATGGGGTCGCCTTTGACTTCTTCAATATCAGCGGCTCGCTGTTCATCAACCAGACTACTGACGCCAAGATGCGGTCGAGTGCCCAGGGGATGTTCCTGCTGATGACCAACGGTTTCGGTGCCACGATAGGTTCCCTGGCGGCTCAGGCTGTCGTCAATACGCATACCGCAGCGGATGGCAGTGTGCAATGGGCTGAGTGCTGGTATGTCTTCGCCGTCTATGCCCTGATAGTCGGTGTAGCTTTCCATTTTTTGTTCCATCCTGAGAAGAAGGAGGCGTTATTATGAAGGAGGTGAGATATTTCTATGTGCCTGACGCGGCAGTCGCTCATGAGCTGCCTGCTGACGAGGCGTCACATGCAGTACGGGTGCTCCGTCTTGCCGCTGGTGACGAGATGATGCTCATGGACGGACAGGGATGTTTCTACCGTGCTGTCGTCACGGTGGCGTCGAATCACCATTGTATGTATGATATCCTGGAGGTTCTTCCGCAGCAGCGTCCCTGGCAGGGGCGTGTTCACCTTGCCATCGCCCCCACGAAACTGATGGACCGTATGGAATGGATGGTGGAGAAAGCTGTGGAGATAGGGGTTGATGAGATAACTTTCCTCGATTGTAAGTTCTCGGAGCGCAGCGTCGTCAAGACGGCACGACTGGATAAGATCGTGGTCTCGGCGATGAAGCAGAGCCGTAAGGCGTGGAAGACGGACCTTCACGACATCGTCCCTTTCAGGGATTTTATCACTGACTGCCGTGTGGGAGGGCTGTATATCGCCCATTGCTATGACGAGGTGGAGCGCCGTTACCTTTTCGATGAGCTTAAGGCGATGCCTGTCTCGGAGGAGGTGACCATCCTGATTGGTCCGGAAGGTGACTTCTCGGTGGATGAGGTGCGTGAGGCGATGGCCCATGGTTACCGCTCTGTCCATCTGGGCAGCAGCAGGCTGCGCACGGAGACGGCGGGGCTCTCTGCCATTATGATGGCGCAACTGAGTAAATAATATAATTATGTGTGTATGAAACAGATTATTCTCCATCAGGTATTACCTCAGGTCTTTGCCCAGCGTGACGACCTGACCTCTGATGTCTGGCTCAGCGAGGTGTGCTTTGAGCGGGGCAGTTCCTATCTCATCGAGGCAGGCAGTGGGATGGGGAAGAGCACGTTCTGCAGTTACCTGCTGGGGTACCGTCACGACTATAGCGGACAGCTATGCTTCGATGATCAGGATGTCCGGGAGATGACGGTCGCCCAATGGGTGGATATCCGTCAGCAGCACTTGAGTATGCTGTTCCAGGAGATGCGTCTCTTCCCGGAGTTGACGGCAGGGGAGAATGTGGAGATTAAGAACCGCCTGACAGGGCTGTTTGACCGCCCGACCATCGAGGAATGGTTTGAGCGGCTGGACATCGGGGATAAGCTGCAGGTCAAGGCTGGCATCCTCTCTCAGGGTCAGCAGCAGCGTGTCGCCTTTATCCGGGCACTCGTGCAGCCCTGTGACTTCCTGATTGTCGACGAGCCTATCTCCCATCTTGACGACAGGAACGCGCAGTTGATGGCGGACCTTGTGGAAGAGGTAAAGGACCGTACTCAGTGCGGCATTATTGCGACGAGTATCGGTAAGCAACTGCCCTTGCATTATGACTATACTTTGAACTTATAATAAAAACTAAACGATATGAACAATCAGTATTGGCAACCGGAATTAGAGACGATGCCCCGCAAAGAGCTGGAGGCATTGCAAGTGAAGAAACTACGTCAGTCTATTGAGGTTAGTCTGAGGTCACCATTCTATAAGAAACGCTTAGGTGACCTCGGGATTACTCCCGACAGTATTCAGACCATAGAGGATATCCGTAAGATTCCTTTTACCACGAAGCAGGACCTGCGTGACAACTATCCCTTCGGTCTGGTGGGCGGTGACATGAAAGATGCCATCCGTATCCACTCTACCAGTGGTACCACCGGTCATCCTACTGTCGTGACCTATTCCCGTCATGACATCGACTCATGGGCGAACATGATTGCCCGTGACATGTATATGGTGGGATGCCGTGACACGGATGTCTTCCAGAACTCTTCCGGCTATGGCATGTTCACTGGCGGCTTGGGCTTCCAGTATGGTGCGGAGAAGCTGGGTGCCACCACGGTACCGGCAGCTGCCGGCAACTCCAAGCGCCAGATTATGTTTATCAAGGACTTCGGAACGACGTGCCTGCATGCCATCCCGTCCTATGCCATCCGTCTCGCTGAGGTCTTCCAGGAGGAAGGTGTGGACCCCCGTTCCACCAGTCTCCGTACCTTGTTTATCGGTGCAGAGCCTCATACGGAGGAACAGCGCCGCCGTATCGAGCGCCTGTTGGGTGTCAAGGCATATAACTCGTTCGGCATGACGGAGATGAATGGTCCTGGTGTCGCCTTTGAGTGTCTGGAACAGAATGGTATGCATCTCTGGGAAGATAACTATATCCTGGAGATTGTCGACCCGGACACGTTGGAGCCTGTGCCTGACGGGGAGATCGGTGAGATGATCCTCACGACATTGGACCGTACCATGATGCCTATCCTGCGTTACCGTACCCGTGACCTTACCCGTATCATTCCCGGAGAGTGTCCTTGCGGACGTACACACCGCCGTATCGACCGTATCAAGGGGCGTACTGATGATATGTTTATCATCAAGGGTGTCAATGTGTTCCCGATGCAGGTGGAGAAGATCCTCGTGCAGTATCCTGGTCTGGGTAGTAACTATCTGATCACCCTCGACACGGAGGATGATAATGACATCATGACGGTAGAGGTGGAGTTGGACGGTCTGACGACGGACGTATATCCTGAGCTTCAGAAGATGACAAAGGATATCCAGCGTGCGCTGAAGGATGAGATACTGCTGACTCCTCGTGTCAAACTGGTGAAGAAGGGGTCTCTGCCTGTCAGTGAGGGTAAGGCTGTCAGGGTGAAAGATCTCCGTCCTGGTCGTGGTTAATATATATAATAAGGTATATGAGAACATTTTGGATGATATGCGTCCTCCTGTCTTCGCTGTGCTCCCTTTGTGAGGCACAGCCGAAGATGAGGGATGTCTTTCTGCAGATGCCGGACAGTCTGCTGCCTTATCTGACGGAGAATAACCGCCTTGACTTCATCGACTTCATTGATTCTGGTATGAAGGCGGTGGTCAATAATGAATTAGGCGGTAAGAGTGAGATGCTGTCACTGACTGACGAGTCTCTTGTCTTGCAAGTGAGTCCTGCCATGAAGGTAGAGATGCAGATGATGCCTGTGTCTCAACCCGTCGACAGTTGCAGTCAGGTTATCTGTATGATAACGACTTGTGGGGTGGCGGCACCCGAGAGCAGAATAGATATTTTCTCTGTTCATTGGACTCCAGTGAACGTATCCGCACACCTTACGCTTCCTCATGAACCCTATGTGGCTGATTTTGTGGAGATTCCTTCAAAGGGTCTGAAACTTCAGCAATCTATTGCACTGGATTATCCAGCCAGCGAAGAACAAGAAAAGGGGGTTTCTTGGTTAAAAAACGTAGAATGGAAGCAGTAAGTACTTAAAATACGTTAAATTCCGTAGCATTCTTTGCTACATTTCTTGCATGGAGCGAGAATTATTCGTATTTTTGTGGTGTGTTTTTCATGGTATTAGATTATTAAGGTTAATGAAAGATTGATTGTCGTGAGACAATCATTCTTTTTTTATGCCTGTCTGTCAGAGCTTTAAGCAGGTGGAAAACATACCCTCGAAGGATGACCGGAGGTCTATGGGATGGCGGAACAGTCCGAACAACGCACTCCCGCTGCCACTCATTGCCGCATAGGTTGCTCCCTGTTGATAGAGTCGCTCTTTGATGGCTGCGAGTTCGGGGTGGAGGGCGAAAACACTCTCCTCGAAATCATTGACCAGTTCCTCTTTCCATGTTTCTACGGGTTGCATGACAATATCACGGCAACACTTCTGAGGAAAATGTGGCTTGATGCATGCAAATGCTTCTTTGGTAGGTACGGGGATGTCGGGTCGTACGACAGCCATATACCAGCTGCTCAAGTCAATGTCCATGGGATAGAGCTTCTCACCGATACCCTCTGCATAGGCGGGACGGTTGAGGATGAAGATGGCACAGTCTGCCCCCAGTTTGGATGCGTAGCTGATCAGTTTCTCATCACTGAGGTTCAGCTGGAATGATGTGTTGAGCAAGCGTAGCATGGCAGAGGCATCACTGGAGCCGCCACCCATTCCTGCTTGTGTGGGAATGCCCTTATAAAGGTGGACGTGCAGGCGGGGGAGGTTGGGGAAGTCCTGCTTCAGCAGTTGGTAGGCTCTCACCACGAGGTTACGCTGTTCGTCTCCCTCAATAGGTATATTCGATACCTTGATGTCACAGTCTACCTCAGAGGGAAAGTCCTCTGCCATGGGGAATATCTCCAAGGCATCTTGGATGCCGACAGGATAAAACACTGTCTGCAGGTTATGATAACCATCGGGACGACGCTCCACCACATTCAATCCCAGATTTACCTTTGCGATAGGGAAGATAATCATGTCTTATTCTTTTTAAGTTTCTTGATTCTTCGTTGTGCCTCTGCGGCATCAGGATAGAGTTCCAGTGCCTTTTCATAGTTGCGGATGGCAGCTTCTGGCATGTGCTCATGCTCACACTCTTTGCCCATCAGTACATATTCCGCCGCTAAGCGCTTCAGCATTTCCTCTTTGTGGTCAATCTCTGCCTGCAGATGCTCACATTCCTGTTGCAGGCGGGTGATCACTCCCAGTTTCCTGCGTATGAGTCGTTTGGCGGCAGGTTTCTCAATGTCATAGCGGCTGTGGATGGCGAGGAAGAAATAATGCAGGAAGGCATCATAGTCCTGTCGGTCGAAAGCCTCCATGGCATCGTGGTATTCCTTGTCAGCCTTGCTCTCGTAGATAGCCTGCCGGATGAGTTGTCCGTCATTATAGCGGTTGGCGAAGGCGACCACCTCAGCACGTACGAAGATGTCACTCTTCCTGATGGGCTCTTCCAGCGTGATTCCTTCCAGTGACGTGCAACGGCTAAGAGCCACATAGGTCTGTCCACCGGCAAATGCGCCGCCAGAGAAGTCTATGCGTACCTTACGGAATGTCAGTCCCTGACTCTTATGGACAGTGATCGCCCAGGCGAGTCTGAGAGGAAATTGTATGAAGGTGCCCAGTTGTTCCTCTTCTATCTTCTGTTCTTTCTCATTAAAGGTGTAGCGCATGTTCTCCCATATCTCACGCTCTACGTCATATTCGTGACCGTCTTCATCAACAACGGTGATAACACCTTCTTCCCGGTCAATGTAGATGACGACCCCGAGGGTTCCGTTGACCCACCGTTTCTCTTTGTCATTCTTGATGAATATGACCTGTGCTCCGGGTTTGACCTCCAGTTCCATGGGAGCCGGCAGGGATGTCTCCGGAAATTCTCCCGTGATCCTTCCTTTGAAGGTCGTCGCTTCGCCCTCCAGCTTAGAGAGTTGTTGCTCGTTGATATAATCGACAGTGTCTCTGCGGGTGGCGAGGGTTATCTCAAAGGAACCGTCCCCTCTCACTTGCGGAGCGGAGACATGACTCCGTGCATTAATAGCTTTCAGGTCTTCCTCTGTCGCTTGATTCTGCCTGATCCTGTCGAGCATTCCGATGAAGTGCTTGTCACTTTGGCGGTAGACCTTCCGCAGTTCTATGCTCACGAGTCTGATCTCCTGCCACACTTTTGCGGCGAAGAAATAGGCAGAGCTGTAGAAGGGTTGCATCAACCGCCATTCATCTTCCTTGATGACAGGTTCTAACTGGAAGATATCACCCACCAGCAATAGTTGTTTCCCTCCGAAGGGTTCCCGCATGTTACGGCAGTAGATACGCAACACCTTGTCGATAAAATCGATGATGTCGGACCGCACCATGGAAATCTCATCGATGATGATAAGCTCCAGTTCCCGCAACAGCTTGATGGTGTCGCCACTGTATTTCAGGGTCTTACGGATGTTTCGGATGTTATAGCGTGAGTCATTAGGCAGCAAAGGATGGAACGGCAACTTGAAAAACGAGTGTAACGTCTGTCCCCCGGCATTGATAGCCGCGATACCTGTAGGAGCCAGTATCACATACTTTTTCTTGGTCGACTCCGCCACATAACGCAAGAATGTCGATTTTCCTGTTCCTGCCTTTCCGGTGAGGAACAGGGAGCGACGGGTATATTGGACAATCTGCAATGCCTGTTGCCATTCCTTGTTGTCTGTATCTAGCGTTAGCTTACTCATATCGCATGGATTTTGCGGGATGGATGCGTGATACAAGGAAAGAGGGGGCAATCAGGACGAAGAGGGTTACTAATAATGTTGCCACGTTCAGCAACAGGATAAGGGGGATGTCCAGTTCCATAGGTGCTGTCGTGACATAATAGTTGGTAGGGTCCAGCTGGATGAATCCGGTGTGTTGCTGTATCAGAATAAGACCGATACCGATCACATTTCCCCACAGCATACCTTGTCCGATAATGAAGGCGGCAAACCACAGGAAGGTGTGGCGCACACTCTTGTTGCGGGCACCCAGGGCTTTCATGAGACCAATCATCTGTGTGCGTTCCAGGATGATGATAAGCAGTCCGCTGATCATCGTGAATCCTGCCACACAAATCATCAAAGCAAGGATAATCCATACGTTGATGTCTAACAGTGACAACCAAGAGAAGACCTGTGGGTATGTCTCCTGAATGGTATGGGAGGTAAGAATCTCTCCGTCATGGTCTGTATGGCGGTTCACTGTCTCTATGACCAAGTCAGAGGTATGCTGCAACTGGTCGAAATCGTTGACAAGCAGTTCTGCACCGCTGCACTGATCCTTCTCCCAGTTATTGAGTTTCACGGGGATGGGAAGGTCTGTGAAGCAGAGCGTCTCGTCAAACTGCGTCATATTGGTCTCATAGATGCCTGCGATGGTAAACTTACGTGCCCTTACATTTTGATAATCAAAGAAATAGGCAAACACCTTCTCACCCACTTTCAGTCCCAGTTTGTCAGCGATTCTCTTGGATATCAGCAACTGATAGGAACTCTTCGTAGATGAGAACTTCTGCATCTTGCCTTCTACAAGGTTCTGCTCCAGGAATTGCACGTTATAATCCTCCCCGATACCCTTGAAGACGACCCCCAGGAAGTCATTGTCTGTTTTAAGAATTCCATGAGTCAGTGCATAACGCCCTACATGACGGACACCGTCGATATGCTTCAGCACATTCATCAGTGAGTCGTCGATACAGATAGGGCAGGGTGTCGCAGACTGTGAGGATATGAAACTTTCAACCTGTATATGGCTGCCGAATCCCACTACTTTGTCGCGGATGGTATGCTTGAACCCCATCACAACACTTACCGTGATGATCATGACGGCAAGTCCGATGGCGACCCCAATGGTAGCTATACGAATAGCAGGACGGCTCACCTTGCGGTTGTCGCCATTATCGGAATAGATCCGATGGGCAAGGAAAAAAGGAAAATTCATTATTCTAGGACTCTCCCAGGATATGCCTCCAGTGCCTTTTGCAGTACAATAAGGGCACGCTCAAGGTCTTCCTTCTTCAGCACATAGGCGATACGTACCTGATTGAAACCCGCTCCGGGAGTAGTATAGAAACCTGCAGCAGGTGCCATCATGACGGTCTCGCCCTCGTATTCAAAGTCTGCAAGACACCAGCGGCAGAACTTCTCTGCGTCATCCACTGGCAGCTTAGCGACAGTATAGAAGGCTCCCATGGGGATCGGTGAGTATACTCCCGGTATGCGGTTGAGTCCGTCAATCAGACATTTACGACGTTCCACATACTCGTCATATACGTCCCTGTAATAATCCTCTGGTGCATCGAGTGAAGCCTCAGCGACAATCTGTCCAATCAGAGGAGGGGATAGTCTCGCCTGACAGAACTTCATCACGGCCTTGCGGACCTCTGCGTTCTTGGTGATCAGTGCTCCGATGCGGATGCCACACTCCGAATATCGTTTCGATACGGAATCAATGAGTATGACATTCTGCTCGATACCTTCCAGATGACAAGCGGAGATATAGGGAGACCCCGTGTAGATATACTCACGGTACACCTCATCAGAGAAAAGGTAGAGGTCATATTTCTTTACCAGGTCACGGATCTGCTGCATCTCCCTGCGAGTGTAAAGGTATCCTGTCGGATTATTAGGATTGCAGATCATAATGGCACGCGTGCGGTCATTGATGAGTTCCTCAAATTTCTCCACTTTCGGAAGTGAGAATCCTTCTTCTATCGTCGTGGCAATCGTACGGATCTTTGCACCGGCAGAGATGGCGAACGCCATGTAGTTGGCATAAGCAGGCTCAGGGACGATAATCTCATCACCGGGATTCAGACAAGAGAGGAAAGCAAAGAGCACAGCCTCACTACCTCCGGAGGTGATGATAATATCGTCTGCAGTGACGTTGATATTGTATTTGGCATAATAGCTGACTAATTTCTCCCGATAACTCAGATAGCCCTGCGAGGGAGAATACTCCAGAATATGACGATCGATTTGCTTCAATGCGTCAAGTCCCACCTGTGGGGTAGGCAGGTCTGGCTGTCCGATGTTCAGATGATACACATGGGTACCACGTTTCTTTGCGGCTGCGGCTAGTGGAGCGAGTTTCCGAATCGGTGACTCTGGCATCTCCAGTCCGCGTACAGATATTTCTGGCATGTTGTCTAATTTACGTAAATCGAGTGCAAAGGTAATAAAAAGTTTAGAGTTTAGAGTTAAGAGTTAAGAATTATTTGATAATTATTTTGTGATATTCAGAATTTATGCTTACTTTTGCGCATCCAAACATAGTAAATTATGAATTACGAAGAACTATTGGCATCAAGGAAAGACGGCAAACTCAATAAGACCCGTCAGCCTATAGGTGACTATTATCGTCAGCAGATAGATGGTAAATATCGTAGCGTTGTGGATATAGCCCCGGAGCTTAACACAAACATCAAGTTTAGTGAGGCGTTACGTAAAGAATGTGAGCAGAATGCTTCCCTCGTCAATCAGCACATCCTGCACTTCCGTCCTCAGGAAGAAGGGCATGATATCGTGAGATTGGAATTGGAGCAGGGACAGTATCAGCCTTTACAGCATGTGTTGAATGACTCCCCGGCGATTGTTGCAGAACCTCATTTTATAGAGGATTTCACCAAACAATTGCTGGAGACAGCGGCTTATCTTCATGAGCAGGGAGTGTATGGTGTATGCTACTCTCCTCAGACAGTGTTCCTTCGTAAGGGTGATAATGCACCGCTGCTCCTGCATGTCGGCTCACATTATCTTTCCATGAGTGAGCCTTCCCAACTGTATCATGATGGAATGGAAGAGTTTGTGGCACCAGAGGTGATGAATAAAGGAACGGTTGATAATCGTTGTGACATCTATTCCATTGGTAAACTTCTTCAGAAAATCTTCGATCAGTCTGACATGCCGCTCGAATTGCGGAATGTGGTGAAGAGAGCTGTCAGTGAATCACCTGAAGACCGTTTCAACACACCGACAGACATGCTCGACAGTATCAACCGTAAGCGTAACACCTATCGCTCACTACTTACTTTTATCATTGCCGTCGCTATTGCCGGACTGGTGATCGCTCTGTATTTTGACATGATGCCGGAGAGTACTCCTGTAGAGTTTGTCAAACCAGCTCCACGTCAGGCTACCGATGACTTGATAGATGATGGGTTTAGTCCGGAGGAGCTGGGTGTGACCAGTGATGGCGACTCTCTGGTTTACCTGGAGCAGAAGACTCAGGAGGAATATCAGGCTAAGGCGGAGGAAATCTTCCGTAAGCGTTATACGGAAGCTGCGGATAAGATCCTTTCAAAGATATATAATAAGGAGCGTATGAATGCCAGTGAGAAGAATTTCCTTTCGCAGAGTGAGTCTACTATTGATGAACTCATGAAAGCTCAACAGGAGATCGGTGCGGAGGCTTCGTTAGCCCCAGCCCGTAGCCAGTTGATAGCTACTGAGATTATTGAACGGCTCACAGATCAGAAGAAAAAGGCGATAGGTGGTTCCAATAGTTATGGAATTCAGAAATAGACTTTTCAATTAGTTATATAGACATAAAACATTATAGAATAATATGAGATCAAGAACAGCTACCTGGTTTGAGTGTAAAATCAGTTATGAGAAGACCATGGAGGATGGTCTGCAAAAGAAAGTAAATGAGAACTATACCGTTGATGCGCTAAGTTTCACAGAGGCAGAGAAACGTATCATAGAGGAGATGTCTAACTATATCAGCGGCGAATTTGCGGTGAAAGATATCAAGATAGCCCCGTATAAGGAGATATTCTTTAGTGAGGACGCTTCTGCCGACCGTTGGTATAAAGCAAAACTGCAGTTCATCACCATCGATGAGAAGACGGAGAAAGAAAAACGCAGCAATGTCAACTATCTCGTACATGCCGCAACGTTGAAAGGGGCTGTCAACAATATTGAAGAGGTGATGGGCGGTACCATGATCGACTATGTGATAGCCAGTGTCGCTGAGACTACGCTGATGGATGTTTTTGAATATGGAAAGAATGACAAGCCAGAGGTAGAGTAACCATGGATTACGATGTCAAAGGAAACTTAAAGAAAGTACTTGATGTATTGCCACAGGGTGTTCGCCTTGTGGCAATTAGTAAGTATCATCCCAACGAATATATCATGGCGGCTTACGAGGAAGGACAGCGTATCTTCGGTGAGAGCCATGAACAGGAATTACGTCAGAAAGTGGAGACTCTTCCTGATGATATCCAATGGCATTTTATTGGTCATTTGCAGACCAATAAGGTCAAGTATATTGCTCCCTATATTTCCATGATAGAGGCTGTTGACTCTTTAAAGCTCTTAAGAGAGATTGATAAGCAAGCGTCTAAGCATGAGAGAGTTATTGATGTTCTTCTTGAACTTCATATCGCAGAGGAAGCAACGAAATACGGTCTGACTCCTGATGATTGTCGTCAGTTACTGGAAGACGGTACATGGCGTGAGTTGAAACATGTCCGTATCTGTGGTTTGATGATGATGGCTTCAAATGTCGATGATGAGAACCAGATTCGTTCAGAGTTTGGTATCTGCAAGAATCTATTTGTTGAATTCAAGAGTCGTTATTTTTCTGACTGTCCCTATTTCTGTGAGCGGTCATATGGGATGAGTCATGACTATCCAATTGCCCTGCAAGAGGGAAGTACCATGGTACGTATCGGAACGACCATCTTTGGACCTCGTGTCTATTAGGTTTTTGTTGAGTTATGAGAAAGATAAGTATTGTATGTTTGCTATTGTTAGTCAGTACATACTTGTTTGCTGACAGTACAGAGAGAATGTCATTTGCCATCAGGCAGTTGATGTCCCAGGATGAGGCTGGCAGGAGAGCCATGGGAGTGACGACGGATAAGATATGTGCCTTTGTCAGGTTCCAGAGTGGTGATGCGGAGGTCTTGTTGTCGCAATATGGTTGTGAGAAGGTGACACAAATCGGTGATATTTTCATTGTTAATATACCATTATCTCAATTGTCAGCGATGGCAGCCGACGAGAGCGTTGAGCGAATTGAGACCCATGTGGATGGCAGGCAAATGCTGGATGTCACTCCTCAATGGGTAAACAATCTGCCCGTCCGGACGGGACTGGGGTTACCTCAGGCTTATGACGGCACAGGGGTCTTGCTGGGAATTATAGATGGAGGTTTTGACCTGACTCATCCGGCGTTCTACGACATGAAGGGTACGACCTGTCGTATCAAGGGATTTGTCGACGACTATGCTGCCGATGAGGAGACGATAGGGAAGAAGACGGTGTTAGGGCGTGAGTATCTCACACAGGAAGAGCTGATGGCAAAGCAGCATTCTGGTGATGCTGCGAATCATGGCACCCATTGTCTGGGTATCGCTGCTGGTAGCGGTTATGGAACCAACTATAAGGGTATAGCCTATGGTGCTGACATCTTTGCTGTTTCTTCAAAGAATGCCATAGAGAGCCATTTTGCCAACTCGGCAGACCAGACGGCACGGGTGAAGCGTATCTTTGACTATGCTGATGAGATAGGAAAACCCTGTGTCATCACCTATAGTATTGGTTTCAGACACCTTCCTGACGATGCGGTCTTGTATGAGGAGGCGTTGAGCCAGCTCGTTGGTAAGGGCAAGGTGATGGTGGCAGCCGCAGGTAATGATGGAGATGATTATTTATATGTGGAGAAAGCGGCAGGGACACCAACAGCAGGCTCTGTCATGACGCATCAGTCGAGTAAAGGTAAGATGTTCCTGATGAGTGAGCATCCCTTCAAGTTGAAATGTCTCTCCCCTAAGTCTGTCTCCACGACAGACATGGAAATGGTTGATTCTGTGTTATTCGACACCCAGCATCTCTCTGCAGACAGTCTTGTCATGCGCGGTCACCATATCATATTGGAGAAGACTGGTTCCTTTTATACACTCACTGACAGAATCAATGACCATGAGATAGGAACCCTCGGAGACTATAAAGGTTTGGCATTCGCTATCGAGGGTGACGAGAAGGTGCAAGTGTTGGGTGAGAGGAGTTTCGTTAACATGGCAGAAGTTCATGAGGGAAAAGACACTCGTTTCTGCCAAGCGAGGATGGATTACAGTGTTGGTATGCCTGGTACGCTTCCTTCTATGGTGACCATAGGCGCATTGAACGGACGTGCCAGTTATGTCAATAGCCAAGGTGAAACGAAGGAAGGCTATGGAACAAGGTCACCAGAGGGGACGCTCGCCTTTTTCTCATCGAAAGGTCCTACATTTGATGGAAGAATCAAGCCAGATGCGGTAGCTCCAGGTGTCAATATCATATCCGCAGGAAACAGTTTCTGTGAAGATAGCTATGGAACAAGCATGGTGACGAAGACTGTCTTTAAGGGACGGGAATATCCTTGGCTGGCAATGTCTGGAACCTCTATGGCAACACCATGTGCGGCAGGTATCATCACCCTATGGATGCAGGCTGACCCTACATTGACGCCAGACAGGGTAAAGGAAATACTCCAGAAGACCTGTAAGCATATAGATGATGAAGGGGTGTCACCTAATAATAAATATGGGCATGGACTGATTGATGCCTATGCCGGTGTGGTGGAGATCCTGAAACAGTCGACGGGGATACAGACCATCAGCAGTCATCAGCCAACAGCCCTTCGCATTCGTCCTGCTGACGGACAGGTGAGTTTGCAATTCAATACCGCCCCTGTCCAGCCTGTCAGTGTGAAGGTCTATTCAGTGGCGGGACAGCTGTTGATGGAACAGACATTACATCCCCATGGCAATACTTCCTTCCTGCTGCCTGTGACCAATGCCTCGAAAGGTATTTATATTGTACAGGTCAACAGCTCGGAAGAAGGACTGACAGGTTCGGAAATGATTCGATTCTAAAACAGATATATTATGGATTTAATACATGTTATTGCCGTCATCGTACTCATCGTCCTTGGCGTGATTATTTTCAAGCACAAGCAAAATAATTAGCAAAAAAATTAATGCGGCTATTGTTTAGCCGCATTAATTCTGCTTTTCACTTTGTCCACATAGGCATCGATGGTGGCTACCGCGACGATGTTCACCACATCTCGGACAGAAGCACCAAAGTCGATGAAGTGGATGGCTTTGTTCAGTCCCATTTGTATCGGACCGATAATCTCGACATCAGCATCCAGCATCTGCAACATCTTATAGGAAGAACGGGCAGAGGTCAGGTTGGGGAATACCAGTGTGTTGACATCCTTGCCTTTCAGGCGGGTGAAAGGATATTGCTCATCACGTAACTCACGGTCAAGTGCAAAACCTAACTGCATCTCACCGTCGATGGCGAGGTCAGGATACTGAGCCTGCATGATTTCTGCCGCATGACGTACCTTCTTGGCTCCGTCACTGGTAGAACTACCGAAGTTGGAATGTGAGATCATGGAGATAACGGGTTTCTCGTTGAAGAAACGTACGCTGGTGGCAGCCAGTTTGGCAATGTCTACCAAGGTGTCGGTATCCGGATTCTCGTTGACAAGGGTATCGGCAATATAGAGTGTACCCTTCTGTGAGTTGATGATATGCAGGGCACCGAAGTGCTGATATTCAGGACGGATGCCAATGACCTCCTTGACAACCTTGACAGTATTGGAGTACTTGGTATAGAGACCTGTGATGAAAGCGTCAGCCTCACCAGTCTCTACCATCATCATACCGAAATAGTTGCGCTCGAACATTTTATCGTTAGCCTCCTGGAACGTATAGCCGTCACGCTGACGTTTCTCTGTCAGGATGCGGGCATAGCGTTCACGGCGCTCCTGCTCGGAAGGATGACGGAGGTTGACAATCTCAATGCCGTCAATGTTCAGGTCAAGTTTCTTGGCGAGTTTCAGGATGACCTCGTCATTACCCAGGAGAATAGGATGGCAGATACCTTCCGCCTTTGCCTGTACGGCAGCTTTCAGCATGGTGGGGTGAACAGCCTCTGCGAATACCACGCGCTGTGGATGAGCTGCGGCAGTAGCATAGAGCTTCTGTGTGAGTTTGGTCTCCTGTCCCAGCAACACACTCAGTGAGTTCTTGTACTCATCCCAGTCTTCTATTTTCTTACGTGCCACGCCACTCTCAATGGCAGCCTTTGCCACAGCAGCGCTGACCTCGGTGATCAGACGTGGGTCGACAGGTTTTGGTATGAAGTAATTGCGTCCGAAACTGAGGTTATTGACCTTATATACGTCATTCACCACATCAGGGACGGGCTGCTTCGCCAAGTCGGCAATGGCATGTACGGCAGCCAGTTTCATCTCCTCGTTGATGGCAGTGGCATGAACGTCCAGGGCACCACGGAAGATGTAGGGGAAACCGATGACATTATTAATCTGGTTGGGATAGTCGGTACGTCCTGTAGACATCAAGGTGTCGGGACGTGCTTCCATCGCATCCTCGTATGAAATCTCAGGGACAGGATTGGCGAGTGCGAAGATGACAGGGTCCTTTGCCATAGTCTTCACCATCTCCTTGGAGAGTACATTACCCTTGGAGAGACCAACGAAGACATCAGCACCGTTGACAGCCTCTGCCAGTGTGTGGATGTCGGTACGCTGGGTGGCGAAGAACTTCTTCTGCTCGTTCAGGTCCTCACGTGCCACACTGATGACACCTTTAGAGTCAAGCATGACGATGTTCTCCTTTTGGGCACCGATCGCCATATAGAGCTTAGTACATGAGATGGCGGCGGCACCGGCACCATTCACCACAATCTTCACCTTCTTGATATCCTTGCCGATGACTTCCAGTGCATTCTTCAGACCAGCGGCAGAGATGATAGCCGTACCATGCTGGTCATCGTGCATCACAGGAATGTCGAGGGTCTTCTTCAGACGGTCCTCGATATAGAAGCACTCAGGAGCCTTGATGTCCTCCAGGTTGATACCTCCGAAGGTGGGGGCGATACGCTCCACCGCCTCGCAGAATTTCTCAGGGTCTTTCTCGTTGACCTCGATATCGAAGACATCAATACCTCCGTAAATCTTGAAAAGCAAGCCCTTACCCTCCATCACGGGTTTGCCGCTCATGGCACCTATGTCGCCCAAGCCAAGGACGGCAGTACCGTTTGAGATGACGGCAACGAGGTTACCTTTATCTGTATATTTATAAGCGTCGTCTGGGTTCTGCTGGATTTCCAGACAAGGGTAGGCGACACCGGGAGAATAAGCTAACGACAGGTCGGTTTGTGTTCGATAAGCCTTGGTTGGCTTGACTTCAATTTTACCTGGACGGCCCGCTTCATGATATTCAAGAGCGGCTTCTTTTGAGATTTTTACCATAACAAGATGCAGTATTATTAAATTTACTTTTCCATTTTTCCTCGCAAAATTACAAAAAACTCTGCGAATAAAGATGTTTTTTTAATCTTTTTAGTAACTTTGTACTCAAATTGGTTAGTTATGCAAGAAATAAAAGATTTGAATGCTTATCGTACTTCCCTGAAGGATAAAATCCTTGAGGCGGCAATGGCTGCTTTCACACGACATGGTATCCGTGCTGTAAAGATGGATGATATCGCAACGAGTCTGTCGATTTCCAAGCGCACCCTCTATGAGATTTATGGGGACAAGGAGTCGTTGTTGTTTGCCTGTGTGAAAAAGGGACATCAGGAGAAGCGTGAGTATATCACTGCCTATGCCCAGAATCATAATGTGATAGAAATAGTGGCTGAGTCTTATCGCAGGAATGTGGAGCAACTGAAGAACGTGAATTACCTGTTCTATCAGGATATCCAGCAATATCCCAACATCGTGCAGTACATGGAGACGGAGCATGCCAATAATTACGAGAAATTCCTGGCTTTTATGGAGACAGGTGTGAAAGAGGGCTATTTCCGTGACGATGTCAATTACGAACTGATTCATCAGTTGTTCGACATGATAGGTAACTTTGTCGTCAAAAACAGTCTTTATGCCCAATACCCGTATGAGGAACTCTTGGCGAACCTGATGTTGGTACCTTTCCGTGGCTTCTGTACGGAAAAGGGCTTGAAAGCGTTGAAAAGTCATTTCTAAATATGGGTGAACTGACAATATCGAGTACACAGAATCCCAGGGTCAAGCAGCTGTTGCTCTTACAGCAGAAATCCTCGGAACGCCGCAAGCAAGGTGTGTTTGTGGTGGAGGGACAGCGTGAGCTCCAGCATTGCATGGAGGGTGGCTACGAGGTGGTTACCCGTTTCATCTGCCCGGCGTTGTATCAAGGCGAAGTGCCTTGTGATGCTGTCCTGGTGACTCCTGCCGTCTATGAGAAAATTGCCTATCGGGGTACGACAGAGGGCATAGTGGCAATCGTTCGTACACACTCCAAGGCACTAAGTGACCTGCAGTTGCCGGCGAATCCGTTGCTGATGGTGTTGGAGAGGGTAGAGAAACCTGGTAATCTGGGTGCCATCCTTCGCTCCGCTGATGCCGCCAAGGCTGATGCCGTCATCGTCTGTGACCCTTTGACCGACCTTTATAACCCCAATCTGATACGCAGCAGCATCGGTGCCATCTTCACCGTCCCTACTGTCGCCTGTAGCTCTGAGGAGTGCATCCGTTTCCTGCAAGAGCGTGACATCCAGATACTGACCGCTCAGTTGCAGGACTCCAGTCTCTATTACGACCAGGACATGCGGAAGGGCACTGCCATCGTCATGGGGACGGAGGCTACCGGACTGACCGACCAGTGGCGCCATGCCGCCACGGCTCATATCCGTATCCCGATGCTGGGCAGACTCGACTCCCTGAATGTCAGCGTCTCCGCTGCCATCCTGTTGTTTGAGGCGGTCCGCCAACGAACCGGTATTCACTATTAACAAAGAATTTTAGAGGAACTATGCAGAATTTAAAGTTATGGCTGATGATTGCCGTGGTGGTTAGCTGCATAAGCTCATGTGAGAAAAAGTCGGCGAAGGGCGTGTCCCCTGCGGACAATAGTCAGTTTGTGAACATCACTGACGTGATACCTGATGTGATCCTGGAGATCCGTTACTTCGGTACCTATAATTTCGTTGGGACACGCATTGACGGCTATGAGGCACCTACGGCGCTGTTGACCAGACAGGCTGCCGACAGTCTGAAGGCTGTCAGTGATGACCTGAAGCGGATGGGTTTCCGGCTGAAGATTTATGATGCCTACCGCCCCCAGAAAGCTGTTGACCATTTCGTGCGCTGGGCAAAGGATGTGAACGACACGGTGATGAAGCGTTATTTCTATCCCGACCTCGACAAGAGCATGCTCTTCCCTCAGGAGTATATCATAGAGCGCAGCGGACATACCCGTGGTTCCACGCTTGACCTGACGCTCTTTGACATGGACAAGGAGAAAGAGGCTGACATGGGTGGAACGTTCGACTGGTTTGGCAAGGAGAGTCATCCCGACTTCTGTGGCAACCCTGATACGTTCGAGTATCAGCCCAGTGACAGTCTGACGGCAGAGCAGTTTAACAACCGTATGATCCTGCGTCGTGCGATGATGCGTCACGGTTTCAAGCCCCTGCATACCGAATGGTGGCATTTCACGCTGGAGAACGAGCCCTTCCCGGATACCTACTTTACTTTCCCAGTGGCACCACTATCACGAGACTAATCCTTGCCGATAAGGCATTCTGATTAAACAAGAAACGGTTCATCCAGAACCGTTTCTTATTCTTTTTTATCGTTAATTACTATTGGAGTCTACGGCATCGCGATCAACGCATATTGCTCGTACTTGCATGCCATAATTCCGATAGTCAGACATAACCATAGACATAATAGGGGTGAAATAGCAGCCCTTTGTGCCAGAGTTTAAATAGTCAATGGTAGCTGTCCAATAATGGGGGAATGTTGTATCTAAGCTCGTATTGTTTTTATAACCTTGACCTGTAGCTCCTGAGAAAATTATTGTGTTTCCATTAGGACCTGTAAATTCTGTACATGGCACATCATTAATGGTAACACTTTTGCTAGTACAATTATTCCATAATTCTTCTACCTGTTCTTTTGTAGGCATAGCCCATGCGGAACCCCATTGCTTTGTCGCAACGTCAAATTCAGATTTGGAGATACTGCCTTCCCACAATCCAGACCGCTCTCGTATCAGGTAATTAGCACGGATAGGGTCTGATGAAGTACCACATTGTTGTAGTGTGCATAAATAGCTGTCCCACGAATAGGTGGCTTTCTCTTCTGTCTCACCCCAGGCATAATACCCTCCGATAGCCTCTGGTGCAGCTGCTCCGACATTGCGGTCAGCCCATAGTGTACCGCTGGGTAGTCCGAGGTCAACGTACTTTGGCGGCAATAAATCAGGAGCTTTATCCCCTGCATAGGGAACGATGCTGTCCACTGCGACATACGGGAGCTTCTCCGTAGTACCATTACTCTTATATATGATGATACCTTGTGCCATGCTGCTACAGGTCACTGCTGCCAAAATAACTGACAGAATTGATTTTATTCTTTTCATTTCGTTATGATTTTATAAGTGATACTTTCTGTTTTGATGATATGGATGCCTTTATTCAGGTCGTCGATACAAAGTGTGAGATTGCCGTCGGCATCAATTCGATAGACACCTTCCGTCTGTCCTCCGAGGGCATATATCCGCAAGATAGAATGAGGTGTAAAACCCATGAGACGGATCGTATTGCCGTCAAAACTCATGGTGCCCTGTCTGTCTTTGGGACGGATGGTCTCTATCCCTGTTTCTACTGTGCCGTCGTTCTCTAACGTATACATCTTCACATCGCTTGCCTCATACTCGACATTCATCTCCTCACTCTTGACGATAAACTTGTCGCCTTCGTATGATACCTTGATGTTCTTGTCCAGTTTGATATCCATCTGCTGTCCGTCTTTGAGCCATATAGTGAATACATTGGGGGTTCCTTTTACGATGACATCACAATAGTCTGTCAGACTGAAACCATCGATGGTACCTGTGATTCTTGCCGTTCCTTGTTTCAGTGCCTGCACATAACCGGCGGCAGTGACTTTTGCCACACTCTCATCGGATGAAGCCCAGTTCAATGTGTAGTTTGCATAAGACGGTGTTATGGTATAGTCCAGTTTCCAGAACTCTCCCACATATACCGTTTTCTTAGAGAATTCTTCAGCAATTTCGAAAGTCTTCGGCGTACGGTCCACGTCAGTGACAGTCAGCTCACAAGAAGCACTTAGTCCGTTGTCTGTGGTGGCTGTTATATTGGTCTTGCCCGGTGAGATACCAGTTACCAATCCATTCTGGTCTACCCTGGCTATTGAGTTGTTGTCGGAAGACCAAGAGAGTGTCGGGTTTGCGTCTGTAGGTTGTAATGTCGCATGGAGAGTGATGCTGGAGTACACATCCACACTCTGTGTTGAAGGCAGGGAAATCGATGTGGGTGCAACAGGTTCCTTGACGTTAACGGTGCAGGTGGCATCCGGTCCCATGTTCTGCTTTAGAGTGATCGTTGCCGCTCCTACTTGATAAGCGGTCACCTCACCATAGCTGTTGACGGATGCCACGCTGGAATTGTTGGAAATGAACGTTATGTCAGGACTCTTTGGCGAGGCGTAGTAGTTGAGACGTTGTGTCTGTCCCGCTTTCATCGTCATGTCTGACACGTCGATATCGACTTGATTACAGGAAATGGAATAGAGTTTCCTTTCCGTGCTCGTCCAATATTTTTTGCCATCACTGGTTCCCCATTTATACCTCACCTCACATGTGATAGTTTTTGATGTCTCGAAATATTTGGTGATTCTTACGTGAAGTCCTCCAGAGGTCTGGTAACATGAGAAACAACTATAGTCATAATCCCATGACACATTTTGAATTTCAAGAACTTTGTAGGGATAGGCAACAAACACCGACGGTCTATCTAAGCCGAACTCGTCTCCCACATATCCGCTTTCAGCACGAGTGCTGAAAGGAAACATCATTGTCTCCAGACAGCAAATTAACATGAGTATAAGTCTTCGTTTCTTCATAATTCTTACAATATTGTAGATGGTTAGTAATAGAAGTTCCGATTTGCAAATATAGAGAATTTCTTGCTTTTCGACAAATAGGGAAAACGTTCTGGGACTGATAATAGGGAACAATCGCCTCCAACACACCCAAAAATGTTGCTGATAGGGCTAAAATTTCAAGTCGTAAAATCAGAATTCCTCGCGTATACATAAAGTTTTTACCCTTGTCATCGTTGCGCCTTCTCCTTGCGAAGCCCTAGGCTCCTTAGGTCGGAGGTGCGGGTTCCTCGGGTCGGAGGTGCCGCCTCCGTAGGTCGAAGGTATGGGCTTCAAAGGGAAGCTATAGGCGCCATAGATGAAGTCAATATGATGCTTAATTGCAATCCAGCATGGCTTACAATGTAATTCAATTTAAATTACTTTGCAATTCAATTTGATTTACTCAGTAATTCAATTTGATTTACTTTGCAATTCAATTTGAATTACAGTGACGGGAGGCATCCTTTACAAAGATTGTCGTTATTAGTGTCAAGGGTATCAAGGGTGAGAAGGGATGTTTCCATTGGAATCTATCAATCTGTCAGCCTATCTGCCAGAGATCCAATCAACTGTCTATCAGTGCGTTAAACCCTATCACTGATAGATTTGCAGATATTTCTCGATTTATGTTTGTTTAATTTTATTTAGCAAGGAAGTGATGACAGGCAACGGATAATATAGTCGCGCTGCCAGTCTTTCTCGTGGTAACGCTGCTGGTCATACTGCATCAGGTCGAGGTCGATGGTGATAAGTGATTTCGTTCTGCCTGTTGAGGCTTCAATCTCTTTCAATGCTGTCTGAAGCTCGTCTACTGATAAGGTCGTGGTGGCATACGCCAACTGGTTCATGTACCACTTGCCCGTCCCTTTGATGTCAGGAGTCCATAACCGCTTGGAGAACGTACAGTCGTCCAAGAGGATACGCAGCCGTTCGGCAGCCCATTGGATATGGACAGCCTGCAGGTAGGCAGAGCCTAAGGCGATGATGACACGATGCTTCATTTCCTCTCTTTCAGGATGCCATGGCGGTAGGCATAGAGTAACTCGCGAAGGTCGTCAATTTGTGAGCGGAGGTGGTCACCCTTGTCCGTGTCAGCCACCAGCATGCGGTGGGTGGATAGTTCCACGAGTTGGGTGGTAGACTTGATGTCTGTACCCTTTTCGATAGCTTCTTGCGCACTTGTAAACGGCTCATGCTGAACTAATTGGAAACCACGGCTATGGTAAACCAGCGTATATCCGGCGATACCCGTTTCTTTGTGGTATGCCTCCGAGAAACCACCGTCAATCACCATCAACTTTCCATTCGCCTTGATGGGATTCTCCCCCTTCGAGGCATGTACGGGAACATGTCCGTTGATGATATGGCGGTTAGGACCTTTCACGCCAAAGGCATCAAGGATGCGGTCACAGATTTCCTCCGAGTCACGCAACTGGAAATAGTAACCTTTCTCCTCCTTATAGGTCTCCTTGTCTTTGAGGAAGTACCGCTCAAAGGTCGCCATCTTCGACTTGTCGAACAGGGGAGAGTCCTTGCCACACCAGAGGTACAGGAAATAGTCCTTGGCAAACTGGCGCAGCTCCGCATCGGAGTCAGTATTGAAGGCGGCACGGATAATCATGCCGATGTTGTGCATGAGGTCCATACCACAATATTTCTTTCCTTGGTAGAGCTCCACCTCCTTCAGACTGCCGTCCGCATTCAGCGGACAGGAGGCGTGGAACAGCAGGTTATGGTTGCTGACATTATACATACAACCGTGCGAGAGCAGCATCTTGATATGTTTGCGGAGCTTCTCGCAGACACGGAAGCTATGATGCAGCTTCTGCATCAGCAGCTCCTCCTCGGGAGTCATCCGGCACGGGTCGCTGGGGTCAACTGTCGGGAACTGACAAGACAGCATCTCATAGTTCTTGCCGTCCAGATGACAGATACCCTTCTCATAGTCGATGGCATCCAACAGGCACCGGTCCTCCATCATCCACTCAGGACGACGCTTGAAGATCTGAGCCTCCGTCTTGAATTGCAGGACGGTAATCGCCTTGTGCATCTGAGCCGTCAACCGCATCATCTTCTCGTCGAGGGTGTTGTCTTTCAGCAGGCGAGGGATGAACTCCTCACAAGGGTCATCGCCATAGGTTTCCATGGCGAAGGTGGCAAGGGGTACCAGGTTGATGCCGTAGCCCTCCTCCAGCGTGGCAAGATTAGCATAACGCAGGGAGAGACGAAGCACGTTACAGATGCAGGCGTCATTACCCGCACAGGCTCCCATCCACAGGATATCATGGTTGCCCCACTGGATGTCCCAGGAGTGATACTGCCGCATGGTGTCGAGGATGATATGGGCACCGGGACCACGGTCGTAGATATCCCCCAGGATATGCAACTGGTCGATGGCGAGACGCTGTATGACATTACACAAGGCAATGATGAAGTCGTCGGCACGTCCTGTAGAGATGATGGTGTCGACAATCACGTTGACATACGCCGCCTTGTTGCTGTCATCCGTCCGCTCATGCAGCAGTTCCTCGATGATATATCCGAAATCCTCAGGCAGCGACTTACGCACCTTAGAGCGGGAGTATTTGCTGCTGACATCACGGCATACGGCAACGAGTCGGTGGATGGTGATGTGATACCAGTCCTCTATATCCGGCTCGGCAGCCTTGATGAGTTCTATTTTCTGTTCGGGATAGTATATCAAGGTACACAATTCCTTGCGCTCCTTGTCACGGATGTCTCCCGCAAAGAGCTCAGTCACCTTGCGTTTGATATTGCCAGAGGCGTTCTTCAGTACATGGAGGAAAGCCTCGCTCTCACCGTGCAGGTCCGCAAGGAAATGCTCCGTACCCTTCGGCAGATTGAGAATCGCCTCCAGGTTGATGATCTCTGTCGAGGCGGCAGCTATCGTCGGAAACGAGTTGGAGAGCAACTGCAGATAGTGCATGTCACGGTTCAGGTTAGTAGTCTGACTCATATCTTCAGGTGGTTATATATTTGTTTTTCTGTTTTCGTCGTTATACGGTCGTCCAGGGGAGGGAAGGGCATGAAGCCCTCGTCAAAGCCGGTATTGTCTGCCAGCAGTTGCATGACCCTGCATGCCGTCTTATACAGTTTCGCGTCTTTCAGCGTCTCTGCAAGATGGTCTTCCTCCGCATCATGCTCCCGCAGTTCCTGGTCTATCTCGCACAGATGACTGATGGTGAGCTGGTGGTGCAGAATGAGTTTGCGTACCTGCCGGAAAGTAGCCATCAGCCGGTCATTCTCCGAAGGGTACTGCATCCCGATGGCATCCTGTATCGACTTAGGCATCTCATAGTTGTTGGGCAGATAGCAGGAAATCTTATGGATATCCGTGTCTGGTATCTGGTAGTTCAGCAGATGGGCACCGCGGAGCACGATGCTGCTGATATTCTCGTAATGCGCATATATCAGGATATACCGCCATTGCTCCGGGTCGTTGATGTCATATAAGTCGTCGGTCACCCAACGGCTGTCTCCCGTGATACCCGCCTTGATAAAGCAGCGCAGCAGATGGAGGGTCTGCTCACGCATCAGCTCTATGGTATGACTGTCGAGTACCTTCCGATAGACGAGGTAAGTCTTTTGCGCCATCTCCGCCGGTGTGGTGGAGTGGGTGATGACAGGGTTGCGGATAATCTCCGTGCGGTCGTTCCATCCCAGTTTCCTGATGCACTCTTCCTCCATCTTGCCTTGTATGATGACGGCATAGGCACGCTCCACGATATCTTTCTGGAAGAGCATCTTCTTAGGCAGCTTGTCTTTCCAGTAGTGCTCCTCCAATATCCAAGGCTCCAACTGTCCGTAAGGAGACAATACCATGCGGGTTCCTTTCTTGAGGGCGAGTTTAAGGACACGGTAAGCGGAATAGTGCCAGCAGCCGTGAATATGCAGGATATCGAAGTGGGCACTCTGCAGTTTCTCCTTGGCAGCAGCCTCCGCATCAACGATTATATTCTCTGCCCCCAGACCCATACTGTTCACCAGCATGTCCACATAACTGGTGATCATGCTGTCGTTCTTGGGTATGTAATGAAGTATCCTCATGGTGCTCAGCTCTTCCAGAATACCAGCATGCGCAAGCCCATCAGTTTGCTTCCCTTGATGCGATGGTCATACTGGCGTATCGCCTCATAGATACAGTCACGGTGTATTGCCACGGCATCATAGATGCCCCTCTTCCTCTTCAGGAGTCTGCCCTGGTGTCCTTTTCCAGAACGGCGCTCCGTCTTCTGTAATAAAGGGATGGCATCTTCCAGCTCGGTGAAGGCACGGTGCTCCACAATCTCCGGGTTCTTACGGTCGGTATATACCATGACGACCTCGGAGATACCAGAGGCAGTCTCTCTTGCCAGACCGTCAATCCATTCTGATGACGTAGGAGGACGATGGATGTCAGCGATGACAATCCAGTTGCTCTTTGCCGCTTTCGCCCCGATATACAAGGCGAGTTGCTGTCGGCTGGGATTGACCACCGACTTGGGAAGGAAGGTGGTATGGAGTATCGGATATTCCTCTTTCAGTTGTTTGAGGATATCCGGTGTGTTGTCGGTAGAGGCATCATTTACGACGATGACTTCGTAGGGCGTATCGCACGACAAGGTCAGGAAGGCAGGAAGATTCTCTGCCAGTGCTGTCTCCTCGTCGTGAACGACTATCACGACCGACAGTTGTATGTTTGTATTCTTCGTAGTATCGTTTAACATCTTGGTTTATTAGATTTCATCACTGGTATAGCCCTTTGGCAGACTGCGGCAGTTGTATTGTGATGCCATGATCTCACCGTACGCACCTGCTGAGCGTATCGCCAGAAGGTCGCCACGGCGGCAACCGTTCAGGTCGATTTGCTTGGCAAAGACATCCGTCGACTCACAGATGGGACCTACCACATCATACGTCTGTGCGGGTTCCTCGCTGGTGATGTTCTCTATCTTATGGTAAGCCTGATAGAGTGCTGGACGGATGAGGTCGGTAAAGCCGGCATCCACGATGCAGAATTGCTTGACGGCACCTTTCTTTATATATAAGGTACGCGTGAGCAGACTGCCACACTGTGCCACCACAGCACGACCGAGCTCGAAATGCAAGGTCTGTCCCGGGCGTAACCTCAGTTTCTTGGCATAGGTATCGAAATAAGCTTTGAAGTCAGGGATGGGAACACGGTTCGGATGCTGGTAGTCAACACCAAGACCGCCTCCCACATTGATATGCTCCACAATGATGCGATGACGCTCCAACTCGTTTTGCAGTTCGTTGACACGGTTGCAGAGAGCCTCGAAATCACCCATGTCAAGAATCTGACTTCCGATATGGAAATGAAGACCCACCACCTTGACATGCTCCATCTGGGAAGCCTCCTCAATGACACTCATCATGTCACGCATGGCGATGCCGAACTTGTTCTCAGCCAGTCCTGTTGTGATATTGGCATGAGTATGCGCTCCCACATTGGGGTTCAGACGGAAAGCGACACGTGCCACTTTCCCCTTCTGGGTGGCAAGGTCGTTGATGACCTCCAGTTCGGGAATACTCTCTACGTTAAAGCAGAAGATGTCGTTGTCGAGACCGAGGTTGATCTCCCAGTCACTCTTACCGACACCGGCGAAGACAATCTTAGAGGCAGGGAATCCTGCCTTGATGGAAGCCTCTATCTCACCGCCGCTCACACAGTCGGCGCCAAGACCTGCCTGCCGGATGATGCGCAGCAGCTGAGGGTTGGCATTTGCCTTGACAGCATAATGCACCACGAAGCCCTCGTGCTTGCCTGCCTCGTCATTGATGGTCTGCAAAGTCTTTCGCAACAGCTCCGTGTCGTAATAGTAGAACGGTGTGCGGAGCTGTTGGAACTGATCTGTTGGGAATTGTCCTTTTGTCATTGTGTTGTGTTGCTGCTTTGTTATTTATTAAATAAGGTGTCGCTCAGACTCTGGAGGGCACGCTTTTTGTCTTCCTCACGGATCAGGAAGGAGATATTGTAGTTGGAACCACCATAGCTGACCATACGGACAGGGATGTTCTTCATGGCATCAAGGGTGAGGGTCTCGAAGCCGATGTTCGACCAGTCGAGGTCACCGACGACACAGATGATACACATATTGGTGTCTACCGTTACCGTGCCGTATTTCTTCAACTCGTCAACAATCTCACCGAGGTGTGAGGAGTTGTCAATGGACATGGAGACACCCACCTCTGAGGTACATACCATATCGATTGGTGTCTGGTAACTCTCGAAAATCTCAAAGACCTTACGGAGGAAACCAGTGGCAAGCAGCATGCGGCTTGACTTGATCTTGATGGCGATGATGTTGTCCTTGGCGGCTACCGCCTTGATCTTACCATACTCGGTATGGTTGCTGATGGTTGTACCCTCAGCATCGGGATCCATGGTGTTCAGCAGACGAACGGGGATTCCTGCGTATTTAGCAGGCTGTACACAGGTGGGGTGAAGGATTTTGGCACCGAAATAGGCAAGCTCAGCAGCCTCTTCGAAATGCAGCTGATGGACAGGGGCGGTCTTGTCAACCACACGAGGGTCATTGTTATGCATGCCGTCGATGTCTGTCCATATCTGAATCTCCTCAGCATTCAGTGCGGCACCGATCAAAGAGGCGGTATAGTCGCTGCCACCACGCTGCAGGTTGTCCACCTCACCATAGGCGTTACGGCAGATGAAGCCCTGGGTGATATATACCTGCTGTCCCTCGTTCTTCTCCATGATGGCGGAGAGCTTCTCACGGATATAGACGGGGTCTGGCTCAGAGTTCTTGTCGGTACGCATGAAATCGAGGGCGTTGAGCAATACAGCCTTGATACCCTGTTCCTTCATGTAGTTGACCACCATATTGGTAGACATCATCTCACCCTGTGCCACGATATTCTTCTCTTCGAACGAGGTGAAGAGCTCCTTGGTAAACGAGCGCAGATAGTTCATCTCTGTCACGATGAAGTCACGGGTCACAGTCTTCATCTCCTCAGTGGAGTACAGTTCCTCGATATGCTTCATGTACTTACGCTCCAAGGTGTTAATGACCTCATTGGCACCTTCCGGGTTCTTCTTGTAGAGATAGTCAGAGATCTCCACCAGGGAATTGGTAGTGCCAGACATCGCTGACAATACCACGAAAACAGGCTCGCCCGACTTGGTGACAAGCTTTGTTACTTCCTTCATGCGGTCCGGTGATCCCACCGATGTTCCGCCAAACTTCATTACTTTCATATCTTTACCTTTTTAACCTTTTAATATTCAAATGTCTTCTCTTGACGAGTAGTCAACCTTACGTATCTCCTCCGGCTCGCTATCCTGCTCGTAGGCAGCAATCTTATTATAGTCGTTGGTGATCTCCTCCACATGTCCGTCGATACATCGGTAGACGATGCCAGGATAGTCTTTCAAGAGGGGGATGTTATGCGTTGTCATCACGACGGCAGTTCCCATCTGGGTAACTTGACGTAACAATCTGATGATGTTAGCGGCTGTCTCTGGGTCGAGGTTACCCGTCGGCTCGTCGGCGATGATGATCTTCGGCTTGTTAAGGATGGCACGGGCAATAGCGATGCGCTGTTGCTCACCGCCCGACAACTCATGTGGGAAGCGGTCAGCGAAGTCCTGCATCTCCACATCCTCCAACACATCACTGATACGTCCCTCAATTTCGTCCTTGTCCTTCCATCCTGTTGCCTTCAGTACAAAAGCGAGGTTGTCATGAACGGTGCGGTCGCTCAGCAACTGGAAGTCCTGGAAGATGATGCCCATCTGTCGGCGCAGGGCAGGGATGTACTTACGCTTCAGTCCCCTTAGGTCGTGGTTAAGGACAAAGGCATTCTCAGCCTCATCGATATCCAGTTCGAAATAGAGGGTCTTCAGCAATGTGCTCTTACCGGCACCCACACGACCGATAATATAGATAAACTCTCCCTCGTTGACATGGAAGTTCACATCCTGCAATACGAGGATACCGTCTTTCTGATAGATGTTGGCTTTCTGATAATCTATAAGCATAACTTCTTACCTATTATATCTTATTTCATTTCTCCGCTAGCCTTAGCCACGCGGCGTTTCTTGTCCCAGTCGGGGTCATGGCGCTTCTGCAGTTCTGCTGCCACATCCTCGATACGCAGTCCTTTCTCTGTGAGGAGTACGAGAAGATGATAGAGCAGGTCACTTGCCTCATACACCAGATGGTCGTTAGTACCATTGGTAGCCTCAATGACCGTCTCAAGTGCCTCTTCACCCACTTTCTGGGCAATCTTGTTGACACCATCCTTGAAGAGCTTAGTGGTATAGGAACCCTCAGGCATCTCCTCCTTACGCTTGTTGATGAAATCCTGCAGCTCAGTGAGGAATAGTAGTGGATTCATCTCGTTGTCCTCACCCCAGCAGGTGTCAGTTCCTGTATGGCAGGTAGGACCGACCGGATTCACCTTGACCAACAGCGTGTCATTGTCGCAGTCAATCTGCATACTCACCAGGTGGAGGAAGTGACCACTCGTCTCTCCCTTGGTCCATAATGTCTGGCGGGTACGGCTCCAGAATGTCACATGCTTGGTGTCAAGCGTCTTCTGGTAGGCTTCCTCATTCATGAACCCTAACATCAACACGTTCTTGGTCGTCGCATCTTGGATGATGGCGGGTACCAAACCGCCCATCTTCTCGAAATCTATCTTCATAGTCTTACGTTAATTCCTTCTTTTGCTAAATATTGTTTGAGTTCCGGCACAGGAATCTCCCCGAAATGGAAGACACTTGCCGCCAAGGCAGCATCGGCATGTCCCTCGACAAAGACATCCCGGAAATGCTCTTTCTTTCCCGCACCGCCACTGGCAATGATAGGGATGGATAGGTTATCGGCAAGTTCGCGCAATGCCTCGTTGGCATACCCGTTCTTGGTACCGTCATGGTTCATGGAGGTGAAGAGTATCTCGCCGGCACCCCGTTCCTGTACCTCATGAGCCCATTCGAAGAGTCCTCGCTCTGTACGCTCCCTGCCGCCTTTCAGATAACAATGCCAACCGTCCTCGTCAAGGCGGGCATCAATGGCACAGACACATACCTGACTGCCAAACCGTTTCGTTATCTGGTCGATAAGTTCGGGATGGCGGATTGCCGCGCTGTTGACACTCACTTTATCAGCACCGGCATACAGCAGCCGCTCCACATCGGTAAGTTCATTGATGCCGCCACCCACGGTGAAAGGAATATTCAATGTCTCTGCTACTTTCGTCACCATTTCCGTAAAGGTCTTACGTCCTTCGAAAGAAGCAGTGATATCAAGGAAAACTAATTCGTCGGCACCTTGCTCACTATAAGCCTTGCCCAGTTCCACGGGGTCACCGGCAGAACGGAGGTTGATGAAGTTCGTTCCCTTCACCGTCTCACCGTCTTTCACATCCAGACAGGGTATTATGCGTTTTGCCAGTCCCATAGTTCCTTTAAGTTTATTTTTCCTTCATAAATAGCTTTACCAAAGACGACGGCAGGAATGCCTGCCTTGTCGAGTGCCTGGATATCAGTCAAGCTTGACACACCGCCACTGGCTATCAGATGCAGTTCAGGATAAGCATCCATCACCTGTCGGTACAGGTCGATGGCAGGACCCTGTAGGGTTCCGTCTTTGGAAATCTCAGTACAGAGTACCGTCCTGACACCAGCCTCTATATATTTGCGGAGGAAAGGCAGCAGGTCCTCTTGCGAGTCCTCCTTCCATCCATTGATGCTGATCTTGCCGTTTCGTACGTCAGCACCCAGAATCATCCGTTCAGCGCCATATTTTTCCATCCATGAGATAAACAGGTCGGGATTGGTGACGGCAATAGAGCCTACAGTCACCATCTGGGCGCCATTGGCAAAAGCCGTCTCGATATCAGCATCCGTTTTGATACCTCCTCCGAAGTCTACCTTCAGGTGGGTTTCTGTCGTGATATGGCGGAGTACGTCACTATTGACGATATGCTTGGACTTGGCTCCGTCAAGATCTACTACATGGAGACGCAGGAAACCAATCTTCTCAAACTCACAGGCAACCTCGGCAGGGGAGTCACGGTAGACCGTCTTCTGGTCGTAGTCACCCTTGGTCAGTCGGACACATTGTCCGTTGATGATATCTATGGCGGGAATCAGTTCTATCATAACGCTAAGAAGTTTTTGATGATTCTCTCGCCTACAGCTCCGCTTTTCTCAGGATGGAACTGACAGGCATAGAAATTGTCCTTATGCATCGCAGCAGAATAAGGTTGGATATAGTCGGCAACAGCTGCGGTGTCATCACATAATGGTACGTAATAGGAGTGGACGAAATAAACAAAAGGATGCTCGCCGAGTCCGTCAAAAAATTTACATCTTACATCGTCAGACTTACCTCTTACGTCCAGCTCATTCCATCCCATGCAGGGCACCTTGTCCTCATGGCGCTGAGGCTGGAAGCGTTTCACGTCGGCATCGAAGATTCCGATACAGTCCACATCTCCCTCCTCAGAGTGTCTGCATAGCAGTTGCTGTCCTACGCAGATGCCGAAGACGGGTTGCCTCAGGTTTCTGATAACCTCGTCCAACCTTCTTGCCTTCAGGTACTCCATGGCACCACGAGCCTCACCTTGTCCAGGGAAGAGAACACGGTCGGCTTTCTGAAGCTGCTCGGCATCATCCGTCAATAGCGGCTCGATACCCAATCGCCTCAGTGCGTTTACCACCGAGTAGATATTTCCTGCATTATATTTAACGATGGCTACATTCATCAGCTGAAGATAATCGTTTTGTTCTTATACGTGAGGATCTTGCGCTGGATATGCTTTGAGACGGCATGCGACAGTACAATCTTCTCCAAATCCTTACCTTTCAGTACCAGGCTCTCTGGGGTGTCCTTATGGGTGATACGGGTCACATCCTGTTCGATGATAGGACCGGCATCTAACTCCGCTGTCACATAATGGCTGGTGGCACCGATAATCTTCACACCACGCTCCCAAGCCTGGTGATAGGGCTTAGCTCCCACGAAAGCAGGCAGGAATGAGTGGTGAATATTGATGATATGATTAGGATAGGCAGCAATCATCTCGTCGCTGATAATCTGCATATAGCGTGCAAGTACGATGAAGGTCACCTCATTCTTCCTTAACAGTTCCATCTCGGCAGCTTCTACTTCCGCTTTGTTGGAATGGTCTTTCTTGATACTATAGACGTAATAGGGAATATCAAACTGCTCGGCGACATAGCGTAAGTCCTCATGGTTGCTGACGATGCAGGGGATGTCAATCTCCCATTCCCCTGCTTTCCAGCGAGCCAGCAGGTCGTACAGACAATGGCTCATCTTAGAGACGAATATCGCCATACGGGGGCGTTTGTCACTAAAATACAACCTGCACGACATCTGGTAACGCTGTGCGTAAAGCGTGTTGATATACTCTTGGATCTTCTCACGAGGAATCAGGAAACTCTCCAGTTCCCATTCGATACGCATGAAAAACATACCGTCCTGCTTGTCTACATACTGGTCGAGGTATACGATATTACCCTGATTATCAGTAATAAAGCGTGTCACTTCTGAAATAATGCCCTGTTGGTCGGGGCAGTGCAGAAGTAAGATTGCTGTTGGTTTCTTCATTTTACCTTATTTAAGTCTTAATCCATTTGACGTGCAAAATTACTAATTATTTCTCACATTACCAAAGGTAATGGGAAAAAAGTGCCGTTATGGTAACAGCTCCATAGGCGATGAAACAAAAGTGGTGCCACCATGGCTCTCTAAGAACTGGCGGTCTCGAAAGCCCCATAGGACACTGATGCATGGCAATCCTGCGTTCTTTGCTGTTTCGATGTCCACATCGCTGTCACCTACGTAAACAGCGGAAAGGTTAGATGGTAAAGGAAGGGGGATGTCCAGTTGACGAAGCGCCTCGTAGACGGTGTCAGGTGCCGGCTTTTTACGGATGCCGCTATCCTCATGCTCGCCGATGGCGACATCTACCATGGGGAAGAAATGGGCGATAAGCTCTTGGGTGGCAGCCATCATCTTATTGCTTACAACAGCCAACAGGCAGCCATGCTCCTTAAGTGACTGCAGCAACTCTGTGATGCCGTCATAAGGATGCGTTGTGTCGAGGGAATGTCTCATGTAGTGCTGTCGGAAAGTCATGAAGATATCTTCAAATTGTGGATGTGCCGCGCCACTGGGTACAGCGCGCTCCATCAGCAGGCGAACGCCATTGCCCACAAACCTCCGGATGTCATCGATGGAATGTTCCGGCAGTCCATATTGGCGTAGGGAATAATTGACGGAGGCAGCCAAATCCTGAAGGGTGTCAAGGAGTGTCCCGTCAAGGTCAAAGATATAGATGTGATATTTTTTCATGCCGCAAAATTACTAAAAGCTAGTGAATCGTGCAATTAATTGAAAATAAAATTGTACCTTTGCATGCAGAAAGCAGTGTCCCGGCTTGTCGCTGGTGTCAACCACCTCTGTCGGAAGAAAGAGGGTAGGGCACGAGAGGAAAGTCCGGGCGGCAAAGGGCACCCCACTTCTGAAAATGGAAGCAATTGGTGACAGTTGGTGTCGGAAGAAGAGAATGACCGCCTTGCGTTTGAAAGATATTCGTATCCAGTGAGGTAAGGGTGAGAAGGTGGTGTAAGAGACCACCAGCCACTGGGCGATCAGTGGGCTGTTCCATCTGGGGGCTGCAAGTTCATGTATACCATCGTCTGAGGGCTGCCCGTCCGAGTCATACGATGGAGGGTAGAACGCTAGAGCCGCAGGGTGACTTGCGGAGTAGATAAATGACAGGCATCTTTCCTTTTAGGAAGGAGACAGAACCCGGCTTATAGGGGCAGTGCTTTCTTTTTATACGGACAGACAATGGGTGAAAAGATAAAAAAAGTTGCGCAATTCTTGGAGACAGATATGTGGAGAATCTCCAAGAATGATGTCTCACCAGTGACATTCCTGCTGGTGGAGATATTGAAGAAGTTGGTCATTGCCATCCGTTTCTTTATCTCCAAACGGGTACTGACACGTGCCGCTGCCTTGACATACAGCACGCTGCTGGCTATTGTCCCCATTGTGGCGGTCGTCTTTGCCATTGCCCGTGGCTTCGGCTATAACAAGTATATTGAACTTTGGTTCCGTGATGCTTTTAAGTCACAGCCGCAGGCTGCTGATGTCATTATAGGCTTTGTGAACAGCTACTTGGTGCATACCAAGAGTGGCATTTTCCTGGGTGTAGGATTGTTGTTCATGCTTTATACGGTACTGATGCTGGTCAGCAATGTGGAGGATGCCTTTAATGAGATATGGCAAGTGACAAAACCTCGTAGTATCTTCCGAACGTTTACAGACTATTTGGCGATGTTCTTCTGTTTCCCCATCCTTATCGTTCTGTCCTCAGGTATCTCTATCTTCATGGCAACCGTTGCCGCTTCAATGCCTGACTACTTGATGCTGGGACCGGCTATACGTCTGCTTATCGACCTGATTCCCTACGTGTTGATGTCGTTGATGTTTATCGCCCTCTTTACCTTTATGCCCAATACTCATGTGAAGGCAAGGCATGTGATAGTGCCTGGTATACTGGCTGGTATCGCCATGCAAGGTTTGCAGTTCTTCTATATCCACTCGCAGATGTTCCTTTCCAGCTATAATGCCATCTATGGCTCTTTTGCCGCCCTGCCTCTTTTTATGTTATGGGTGCAGATATCTTGGACTATTTGTCTGTTTGGTGCAGAACTCTGCTATGCTAACCAGTATTTGGACTATTACGATTATGATGCGAATACCAACGAGATCAGTTATAGCTACCGTTCCATGCTCTGCGCCTTGTTGATGAGTTGCATCTGTCGCCGCTTCGCAGAGGGTGGTAAGCCTTATTCTGCTTCTAGTCTGCGTTATGAGACAGGCATTCCTATTCGTGTTGTCAATGATTTGTTGTTGGAACTGATGAAAGCGGGATTGATAGTCGAGTTGACCAGTGACGAAAAAGGGGAGACCTCCCGTTTCCTTCCTGCGGAGGACATACATAACCTTACATTGGGTGTGATGATTGACAGGATGGAGTCGTTCGGGCAATGGAAAGTGGACATGGATGTCACTGAGCAGTTCTCGGAGCAATGGGGCAAGGCAAAGGAGATTCGTGCCAATTATCTGAATTCCCTTCGTGACATCAAACTGCAAGACCTGCGTTCCATTAAACAAATTTCTGAATAACGGCAACAAAACGTTGCCCGTATTTTTGCTTCTTGTGTTCCCCTATGCCCTGTATGAAGCCGAAAGCCTCCAAGGTGACAGGTTTGATAGTGGCAAGGGAGTGTAACACTTTATCACTGAATACAATATAAGGTGGAAACCCTTCTTCTTCGGCACACTGGCGGCGAAGATCACGCAAAGCCTGGAAAAGCTGCTTGTCCTCAACACCTGTCGTTTTTGGCAGACCTGGGATGGTGATGGTGGGAATCTCAAGGTGAAGACGACGTTTTGGTTTTGCCGCTTCTTTTACCGAATGGTCTATAACACATAGTTCAGCACGTTTCCTTCCGTATAGGATGTCATAACCGCTCTCTGTAATCTTGACAATGTTGTCTTGGTCATAGGCAATCTCGATGAATCCCATCTGCAGCATCTGCAAGAGATAGTCCTGCCAGTCGTTGGTAGACAAAGATTTACCGACACCAAATGTTTTCATTTGCTCATAGCCTTTCCGTTTTACGGTGGGGGAGGCTATCCCCTTGAGAATCTCAACAATAGTCGACGTGCGAATCGTCTCATCTGCCCGTTTGACGGCACTCAGTGCCATTTGGATATATTCTGTACCGTCAAATCTGCGTGGTGGATTCTCACAAACATCACAATTGTTACAGTCATGGTCTCTTCGTTCTCCGAAATAATTTAACAGGATTCGACGGCGGCAGACGTTGGATTCCGCATAGTTCTGCATCTGTCTCAATTTGTCAAGGTTGATGTCTTTTTGCCCACTTTCTTTTGCAAATTGTGACAATTGGACAACGTCGGCAAGAGAATAGAAGAGGACGGTGTCTGCTGGTGCCCCGTCACGTCCGGCACGCCCAATCTCCTGATAGAAACTCTCTATGCTTTTGGGCATGTTATAATGAATGACCCAACGGACATTACTCTTGTCAATACCCATGCCGAAGGCAATGGTCGCACACATGACCTGGATATCGTCTCGTTGGAAATCCAGTTGGGCTTTGTCCCTTTCTTGTTGGGATAATCCAGCATGGTAGACTGCGCAACGTATATTTTTACTAATCAAAAACTTAGCAACTTTCTCTGTTGTTTTTCTGCTAAGGCAGTAGACAATACCGCTCTCGAAGGGACGAGCAGTGATAAAGTTAAAAATATAATGATCTTTCTCTTTGGATGCAAATCCACGTTTTACTGTTAAACTGAGGTTAGGACGATCAAAGCTGGAAATAAATACCTGCGGATTTTTGAGCTGTAGTTGTTTGATAATATCTTGCCTTGTAATCTTGTCTGCTGTTGCAGTTAAAGCCATAATGGGTACGTCAGGAAATTCTTTGTGAAGAATGTCTAATTGTGTGTACTCCGGACGGAAATCATGCCCCCACTGACTGATGCAGTGAGCTTCGTCAATGGCAAATAGTGATATCGTCATTTGTTTTAACAAAAATGGAATTTCTGTTAATAGTTTTTCGGGTGAGATGTAAAGCAACTTCAACGTACCGTCCATGCATTTTCTTCTAACAATCGTGTCTTTATTAAAGTCGTTCCCACTATGCAGGGCAGCTGCTCCGATACCATTGGCTTTCAGACTTTCTACTTGGTCTTTCATAAGACTGATTAACGGCGAGATGACGACCGCCGTTCCTTGCATGGCAATTGCAGGTATTTGATAACAAATACTTTTGCCACCACCAGTTGGCATCAGTACCAGACAGTCTTGATGATGAAGGACGGTGTTGATAATCTCTTCTTGGTTAGCTCGAAAAGAATCATATCCATAATAGCTTCTTAGAATTGTTTTCGGGTCCATTTCCTCAAAATTTTGCACAAAGATATAAATTTTTTGTAAAAAACTGTAGAAAAATGATGTATTATTAGAATTTTTTACTATATTTGCAAAGTAATAACAAAATAATCTTTAATTATTAGTATGGCAAAGTATAATATCACTGAGAAAAAGGTCAAGGAGGCAGCGTATAGAACGTTGGTTAATCCTCAGTTGATGGACGATCTCAAGGGGCGTATCCTTAACGTCATTGTCATGCAGAAGAAATACAAAGACAAGGATTATTCTGCAAAGAAGTTGGCAGAGGATCTGGGTACTAACACCCGATACATTTCTGCCGTGGTGAGTGTTCAGTTTCATATGAACTACACGTCATTTGTGAACAAGTTCCGGA